>Ga0157362_1001396_pt1 | contig 10215 bp, 6 predicted proteins | sample AttlaeALBM3_FD_111480 | JGI IMG/M metagenome (GOLD analysis project Ga0157362, IMG submission 111480) | Fungus gardens microbial communities from leaf cutter ant in Ribeirão Preto, State of São Paulo, Brazil - Atta laevigata ALBM3 | ecosystem: Host-associated > Fungi > Mycelium > Unclassified ... | reverse complement strand
GATCAGGTTGGTATCGGCGAACAGGCCGATAAATACCCGATCCAGCTTTCAGGCGGTCAGCAGCAGCGCGTCGCGATTGCGCGCGCCTTGTGCATGGCCCCCGATATCATCCTCTTCGACGAGCCCACCGCTGCTCTGGATCCCGAGGCCATCAAGGGCGTGATCGGGATCATCGACAGTCTGGCCGAGCGCCGGATCACCACCATCTGTGTCACCCATGAGATGGGCTTTGCCCGTCACATCGCCGATCGCGTCGTCTTCATGGACAAGGGCGTCGTACTCGAAGCCTCGCCGCCCGAGCAATTCTTCACGGCTCCGCAAAGCGCGCGTGCACGCCAGTTTCTGGACCAGATGATCCATCACGCCTGAACCAAGGCACGAGATTCAGGCTTCCTCCTCTCCGCCCCAGGAGAACGGGAGAGCTCGTGCGCTCTTGCGTCAAATTTCAAGGAAGGCGCGAAATGGGTAATGATCTGACAAAGTGAGGTTTGGTTTTTTCCAATCGACCATGATGTCGTTTCGCCTCTTCAATGACAGGGAAGCCACTGACGGGAGTCCTTTTCATGATGACGCGCCTGCCCAAAGGATTTCGCCGCCTCACCAGCACGGCGCTTTCGCTCTCTGCCGGGATCGTTCTGGCTGGCTCGGGATTGGACGGGTCCTGTATGGGCGGTGTGGCCCATGCAGCAACAAGCCCGTACACCACGACACCCAATCATCCCCTTCATGGCGCTGCCCCATCCCGCGCCACCCATACGCCGCGCAGCAGCACCCATGCCCGGCGCCATGCAGCACCCCATTCCGATCCGGAGGCCATTCAGGTCACGGGATCACGCGCTCAGCGCTTCCTCACCACAGCGGCCACGGTCAATGTGCTGAGTGGCCGCGAGTTGCAGGAACTGCACATCACCAGCCCCAAGGATATTGCGGCGTACACGCCGGGCCTTACCGCGGTGAATGCGACGTCTGGCAGTACGCCTGTCTTCTCGATCCGAGGCATCGGGCTTGATGACTATACAGGCAACAACATGGGCGGGATCGGTATCTATCAAGATGGCGTGTTTGCCCCCTACCCCGTGTTCTATACAGGGCAGATGTTCGACACCCAGTCTGTCGCCGTCGAGAAAGGGCCGCAGGGCTTCGAGTACGGGCGCAGCTCCACGGGCGGGAATATCGCGGTCGAGACGGTCAAGCCAGACGGAAAATTCGGCGGCTATGTGGATTGGGGCTATAGCAGCTACGGCACCAATACAGCGAGTGCAGCCGTCAATATGCCGATCACCGACCGTATCCAGAACCGCACCGCCTTTTCCTATATCAATGGCGATGGCTGGCAGCGCGATATCCACACGAACAAACGCTATGGCTCGCAGGATCAGCTGGGCTTGCGCAATCTCACGCGTTTTCTGATCGATGACCGTTCCAGCCTGCTGCTAAACATCCACTATACGCGCGACAAGGGCATTTCAATGTCGCCGCAGGATACGGATGGCGATGCGGTCAATGGTTTTCCGACAGGAACGGTGGGTGTGGGGCCGAATGCATCCTATAACGCAGTCAATGTGGGCACGAACCGCGTAGGCCGTAACGAGAATGGCGGCGGCGTCTCGATCAATTACACCCATGATTTCAACTGGGGGCAGTTCGTCTCGACCACCGCGTTCGACGCCTTCCGTCGCAGCGACTACGATAATTACGATGGCGAATCAATCAACGTCGGTGATTATCACTGGAATGATACGTCCCTCGCCCAGTCCCATGACATGCATCTCAGGATGGATCTGGCAAAACGTTTTCACCTGACGGTGGGCGTCTATGAATCCTGGGACAAGATCAACGGGGCCTATACGAGCTACCGTTCCTTTCTGCTTGGTGTGCCCAATGGCAATCTGACAGACCGTTTCGTGCAGCAGAATGTCTCGACCGGGCTCTATATCAACACGGTCACCAATGTGCTGCATAATCTCGATTTCATCGCCTCGGGCCGTTTCTCCTGGGATGATCGTGGCTTCAATGGCGGAACGATCGATGATGCTGGCGCGCTGACGAGCAAGGGCGCCTATCTCTCACGCCTCGACACCACCCACTCCTATGCCCGCCTGACCGGGCGCGTGGGGCTGCGTTACACCATCATGCCCGGCACACAGGTCTATGCCACCATTTCCAACGGCTACAAGGCGGGCGCCTATTTTGCGGCCCCTGTTTCCGCCCCTCAGGCGCTCGATTATGTGCGTCCTGAAAACATGATCGCTTACGAAGTCGGCGCCAAGACCAGCCTGCAGCACAACCATGTGCAGATCGAAGGCGCACTGTTCGATTACGAATATCACAACCGCCAGACGCTGTTCGTGGCTGAAATGCCCATGAACATCACCTCGCTCAGCCTTGGGCCTATCCCCCGTGCCCGTACCCGCGGCGGCGAGTTGTCGAGCACATTGCATGATCTGATCCCCAATCTCGATCTGCGCGGCTCCTTTGCCTATCTCGACGCGCAGGCCACCAATGCGGTCAATGATATTGGCGGTCTGCCCCTGCTTTCCTCCGTTACCGCTCATTCGGTGCTGCCTTTCGCCCCGCGCTTTTCCTGGAATGCCGTGGCACGTTATGGCATCGACCTGCCGCGCGCCTATCGCATGACGCTCCAGACCAGCTATACCTGGAAGGACAACATGCTTGTGGCTCTGGGCGACCCCAATGGCGTGACCGATAAAATCAGCTCTTTCGGGATGCGGATGGAGGTGGGGCCGAAAACCGGCAAATGGACGGCTGCCGTCTATGTCGACAACATGCTCAACAAGCATGGCAACACCTATTCCTTCACAGGCTCGGATAATTCACGCGTGCAGTTCCTTCAGACGCCGCGCTGGATCGGCTGCGATCTGCGCTATAATTTCTGATCCGACACAAGCATGACGGGAGACGACACGCCGATGCGCCTCGACAGCTTCCTGACACTCTGGGGCGATACGCGTCCCTGGGTTGAGGCCATCGCCGATGCCCATCGTCGGGGTTATGACGGAATCGAGGCGCGTATTCCGGAACCGGAAAACCTCTCATCCCGTCGCATGGCCCTGCGCGACGCAGAATGCCCCTATATCGCCATCGCCCTGACCGGCGGCGGGGTCATCCCCCGCCAGTGCGCGACGCTGGACGACCATCTGGCCGATCTGGATGAGGCCCTCGGGCGCGCCGTGCTCCTCTCCCCCCGCTTCGTGAACGTGCTGGGCGGCAATGATCGCTGGAATGCTGCGCTTCAGGCTGAATTCATCGGTCGTGCCCTGCATCTGGGACGGAAGCACGGGCTGACGCTCAGCTTCGAGACCCATCGTGCCCGGCTCTGCGCCACGCCCTGGATCACGCTCGATGTTATCGCGCAAATACCCGAAGCGCTTTTTACCGCCGATATCAGCCATTGGGTGGTGAGCTGCGAAAGACTGCTCGATGACCCCTGCGATGACTTCAGTGAATTCATCGCGCGTGTGCATCACGTTCAGGCACGCGTAGGCTATGATCAGGGCCCGCAGGTCTCGCATCCCGCAGCACCTGAAAATCGCGCCGCACTCGATTTTCACCGCGCTTTCTGGCGCCGAATCTGGGTGTCACAGCGCGCGCGGGGTTACGATGTCACAACGCTGACACCGGAATGTGGCCCCGATGGCTACACCCATACCTTGCCCTTCACCGATCTGCCCCTTGCCGACCGCCATGCCATGAATGACTGGCTCAGGCAGGATCAGGTCAGATCCTTTGCGGGGTGCTTCCCCGCTTCAGCAGGAGAGTCCTGACATGACAGAAGAGACGTTCACGTCCATTCCGGTGATCGATATTGCCGGGCTGTATTCGGCAGACAAGACCGATCGTCAGAAAGTGGCGGCGGCGCTGCACGAAGCGGCCAGCAGGATCGGGTTTTTCTATATTGCCGGTCATCGCGTCGCGCCCGAACTCGTCGCCGACCTGCGCCAGGCGGCGATGGATTTCTTCTCTCAGCCTCTGGAGGAGAAAATGAAGCGCTATATTGGCAGTTCCGCCTCTCATAAGGGCTTCGTTCCGGAAGGGGAGGAAATCTACAACAAATCCCGACCCGACCATAAGGAAGCCTTCGATATCGGCTTCGAGGTTCCTGCCGATCACCCTCTGGTCCAGGCCGGAACGCCGCTTCTCGGCCCCAATGACTGGCCCGACATCCCGCTGTTTCGCGAGCGGGCAAGCGCCTATTACAAGGCCGTTTTCGAGCTGGGGCGTGTGTTGTTTCGTGGTTTCGCCCTCGCGCTGGGGCTCGATGAACATAGTTTCGACGATGTGGCGCAATTCCCTCCCTCGAAGCTGCGCATGATCCATTATCCCTTCGATGGTGAGGCTCATGATGCACCGGGCATTGGCGCGCATACCGATTATGAGTGCTTCACCATCCTGCTGGCCGACCAGCCGGGTCTGGAAGTGTTGAACGGCAAGGGTGAGTGGATCGACGCACCACCCATCCCGGGGAGCTTTGTGGTCAATATCGGCGATATGCTCGAAATGATGACGGCGGGGGCTTTTGTCGCCACCGCCCATCGCGTGCGCAGCGTGAAGGAGGAACGCTATTCCTTCCCGCTTTTCTATGCCTGCGATTATCATCACGAAATACGCCCCCTTCCCGCCTTCGAGAGGGGCGACACCGCCTATGAGGCCGTGAAATTCGGCGATCACATGTGGGCGCAGGCCATGCAGACCTATTCCTACCTTATCGCGAAACGCGAGCGCGGTGAAATTGCCTTGCCTGAGGGAACACGACGCACCAATACATTCGGGCATTTCAGTAAGACGGGAGTGACCGCATGACCACCCGGACCGAAAAGGAATTGCGCGAGGAACTGGCCGCCGCCTATCGGCTCTACGCGCAGTTCGGCCTGACCGACATGGTCTACACCCATCTCTCCGTGCGTCTGCCCGGCGAGGGGCATCGCTTTCTGGTCAATCCCTACGGGCTGCTTTTCGAGGAGATCACGGCAAGCTCGCTCGTAGTGGTGGATTCAGAAGGGCACCCCCAGCAGGAGACGAGCTGGCCGGTCAATCCGGCTGGGTTCGTGATCCATTCCGCCGTGCACCGGGCCCATCCCGAGGCAGACTGCGTGATGCACAGCCACACGCTCGCGGGCATGGCCATTGCCGCGCAGGAGGAGGGTATCCTGCCCCTGAATCAGATCAATATGGAGTTCTACGGGCGCATCGGCTTTCACCCCTATGAGGGCATTGCGGCAGACGACAATCTGAGCGAGCGCGAGCGTCTGGTGCGCGATCTGGGCGACCATATGGGGCTGATTCTGCAAAATCACGGCCTGCTGACCATTGGAAGCACCGTGGCTCAGGCCTTTTACCGCATGTATTATCTGGAACAGGCCTGCCGCGTGCAGCTGGCCGCGCAATCGACTGGGGCCAGGCTGCATTGCCCGAGCGAGGCCGAGGTGCTGCGCGCGCGCCAGCAATTCGAGACAGACCCCGATCAGGGGCAGATGATCTGGAAGGCCCTGCGCCGCAAGCTGGATCGTGAGCAACCGGATTACAAGAACTGAGCCAGGGAACGCGCCCTTTGCAGCGCATGAGGCAACCGCTCGGAAATTAGTCGCCCTCACAAGACGCCCATCCGGAAGCCCATTCCATGGGGCGCTTCCCATGGCTCTTATCCGGGCCATGCATCCGGAGCCTGAGAGCGGCCCAGAACGTAAAAAACCCTCCGGGCCGCGAAGCCCGGAGGGTTTTTCATGTCAGACGAGCAAGAGGATCAGAGAACGACCTTCACGCCGAACTGGAAGGAGCGAAGAACGACACCGTTCTGGGTCCAGGACGAGTTGTAGAGGTAACCGCCATAGGTTCCGAAATCGTAAGGCGATTTGAAGCCAAGCAGGTTGTAGACGTTGGCATAGGCGCTCCAACGGCGGTTGAACTGATAGTTCACCGTCAGGTCGACATCCCAGAAGCCCTTGACCTTGCACTGGCCCAGCGGAACAAAGCTGCTCGACTGGAGCGCATCCGCGCAATTGCCTGCCGTGCCGGACCCGGTCTGGTCTTCAGCCGTCGTGCGATAGCCGCTGGTGTAATAGACCGTCGGCGTGACAGCCAGCTTGCGCCATGACAGCGTATTGGACCAGTTGGCGCGCCAGCGGGGCGTTCCCGAGGCCGAAACCGCCCCATACGGCCCAAGCGTTCCGGCGAAGCGATAGACCGAGCCATCCGGATTGGTTAGGTTCATGCGACGGACGAAGGTCGCTGTGCCCTTGCTGTACCAGTGGACTTCATGAAACACGCCGGGAAGCTGCGTATTGGCTTCGAAGGACAGGTCGAAACCGTCAGTCACGAGCTTGTTCGTGTTGACGTAGCCCAGATTGATGATGCCGGGGCGCAGCTGACCGGTGGGGTTCTGCGGGTCGGCAATATCCGGCGTAACCGTCACGCCTGTCGGCAGGGCTTCGCCCGCGAGATAGGCATTGGCCACGTTGGTGGTGCCAACGGGGTTGGGCGCAATGTAGTGGTTTTTGCGGATATAATAGTAATCGGCGCTCAGCGTCAGCCAGCGGGTCGGACGGAAGATCGGGCCACCCGAGAAATTGGTCGAGGTTTCCGGACGCAGGTTCGGGTTACCGGCCGTGTTCGAGCCGATGTAATAGGTCTGCGCGTAGTTGTTGGGCGTACCGTTGGCATTCAGATGCTGGCTGATGAAGTTGGCATTATTCGGCGTGTAGGTGGTGTAACCCACATTCGACCCGCCTGTTTCAGCAAAGCTGGGAACGCGGAAGCCCTTCTGGAACGTGCCACGCAGGGTCAGCTTTTCGGTAGGCTTGAACTGCACGCCGAATTTCGGCGAGAAGTGGCTGAAGCCTTCTGAATAATGATCGTAACGGCCCGAGGCATCGGCACTCAGCATCTTAACGATCGGCGCCTCAGCCTGGAAAAAACCTGACTCGACCCAACGACTGCCCTGAGCGTTCACAGGATTGATATAGCTGGTGTACTGGTTGGCCGGATTGGCCGTATCGAGCGGGTTGGCGTTCGGATCGTTCAGGGCTTCGTAACGGATGTTGCCGCCGATGGCGAGCTTGGCCATACCACCCGGCAGGTGGAACAGGCCCTTGCTGAGCGTGGCTTCGCCTGAATATTCCTGTGTGCGCGCATTGATGACATTACGCGGCGCGATGGCGTTCAGCACCGACTGCGAATTCTGCGACGGATCCACGAAATTGTAGCTGCCGCTGGTAATGGCGTTCTGGATGCCGGAGATGGTCGGCACGCCCGTGATCGTCTGGTTCAGCAGCGTGTTCATGCCAACGAAGTTGACGTCGTAATTCCAGTCCGAACCCCAGCGCGACGGATGCCAGCCATTATAGCGCACCGAGCCACGGAAGTTCTGGCTCGTGTCCATGGTGGTCGGAATCAGATCGCCGAAACGGTAATTGACCTGAGCCTGCTCACCCTGTGCGGCGTAAGGGTTGTTGGGGTTCAGCGAGCCATCAGCCAGATAGACAGGCAGATAGGTATTCTGCGCCGTCGCCAGCTTCGCCTGGCTGTAGGACGTGCCGCCATAGGTTGAATAGGGCGTACCCGTGATGATGGAACGCGCCTGCGACCAGGTGAACATGGCTGTCAGCTGTGAACGCTCGGTGACATTGGCCGTGAAATGAGCCGTGGCACTGACGCGACGCAGGTCAGGCGCGACCTGGGCGTATTTCTGTGTATTCCACGAGCAGGCCTGGCTTATGCCGGTGCTTCCGCCAACAGTTCCTGTAACCAGGCCATCAAGGCCACGGCAACCCGCCTGCTGGTTCAGAAGCGACCAGGGTGCCGTATTGGTGCCGGTTCCCGTTACAGGACGCACGAGCGCTACGGTCGACGGTGCAAAATTGGTAATCGAACCACCCGAGACGATGTTATCGTTACCGTTGCTGCCACCGATCCCTGTCAGGTCACCATTGTTATACGGTGAATTGAGCTGACGGTAATAAAGCGGATCGTCCTGCTGATATTCCGAGTTGATGTAGAAGTTATAGCCGTCCTTGTGCAGGTCGCCATGACCCCAGGTGGCGTAGAGGCGCTGATGCCACGCTGCGTCAGGCCACCTTCGGCATTGCCCTCGAAACCCTTGATTTCCTTACGGGTGATCATGTTGACCACACCGGCAACGGCGTCAGCACCGTAGGTTGCCGAGCCACCATCCTGCAGCACGTCCACGCCCTGCATGATGGATTGCGGCATCCAGTTGGTGTCGACAAAGTTGCGCTCGCCGTCATCGGCCAGCGGATAGTACGACAGGCGCTGCCCATCCATGAGGACCAGGGTCGAATCCGTGCTGAGACCGCGGAGCGACGGAGCCGATGCACCGGCGGCAAAGCCACCACCCGCCGACCAGGCATTGGTCAGATTACCTGCACCGTTGGAAGACAGAAGCTGCAGCGCATCGGTCACGGTCTTGATGCCGCGCTGCTGCATGTCCTTCATGGTGATGTGCGTAATCGGTGACGCACTGGTCGTGTTCGGATCGCGAAACAGCGAGCCCGTCACCATGATGGTTTCGGGGCGCGAGGTCGCAGGAGCGTCCCCAACCGGTGCGGAAACAGCCCTGGCGCGCGTCGAGCGACTCTGGGCATTGACCTTCACCTTGCTCTTGGCAGGAGCCTTGGCGGCGTTGGCAGGGATTGTCGATGTTTCAGAGGCCGAAACACTCTGTGCCCGTGCGTCACTGACGAAATGCAACAGAGCGACACAGGCTGTGGCACTCATGAGACCGGCGGCAAGCGGTCGCTTGCGTCGGGTTGACGGGGCGACGATCGGGTCATGGCGACCCGAATCGTTCGTCTCTCTTGGGAGCAGCGTCATGGAACGTTCCGTCAAAATGGGTTAATTCGCGATATTACGCATCGCAACGTTCCTAAGCCGTAACGGAAGATTGTTAACGCCCGCAAGGCGCGTTACATTTATATTACATAGTTCGAGCAATGCTGTGCAACAAAGTCACACTGCCTGAAGCACCGTTACCAATCAGAAATCATTTTCTGTCAGTTACTTACAACGATCACAGATCATTGGGCTCTCGGGGTGCTCAGCTCTATTTCGAGAAAAACCGAAATTTTTGGGAACCATTAATCGTTAACTATTGACAGCGGCACGCATCATTCCCCTGCGCGACCATCGGCATGAATGGGAGTCGCATGAAACAAAAAAGGCGGGGCTTCGCGCCCCGCCTTTTTCTCCTTCGTCTCAAGAAGGAAACCGGTCACTCAGTGGGAGAAGCCCTTGGCTGAGGCGCGGGTGGAGTGGAGATGGGCTTCCACTTCCGGGTCCAGCTTCAGGAAGTAGGTCAGAACCGCACTGATGAAGTAGATGATGGAGTAGACAACCATCACACCGAACACCCCGAAGGCAGGCTCGAAGATGTAGACGATGGCCGGGCCGATCCAGACACTGGCACCTGCACCGAGGTTCAGCAGCGACATGGCGGCTGCCTTGTTCTCGGGAGCGAGGTAAGGCATCAGCGCGGACAGCGGCACATAGCCAGCCAGGGTCATGCCATAGAAGGCGCCGGCGATCATGACGATGAACAGGTGGTCAGGGCCCAGTAGCGTCGGTGCGAAATACAGTGCCATGGTGCTCAGCGTCGAGCCGATACCACCCATGATCAGCACCGTGTAGCGCCAGCTCAGCTTGTCACTGATGATACCCAGGAACAGGTTGAAGAAGATGTTGCTGATGAAGATGGCCTGAAGAACAGCCAGCCACTGCCCCATGGTGAAGCCGAGCGTATGGGTGAAGTAGAGCGGCATGAACACCAGGAAGCCGAACTCGGCAGAGGTGTTGATGGCACGCACAATGCAGCCAATACCCACTTTCGGACGCTGCCAGCCGATGGCCAGCGACATGAACAGGGTCTTGATGGCTCCCTTGTTGCCGGTTTCGACACGAGGCACGCGGTTCATGCCGAGCAGGGCCAGCGCACCACCGAAGACGACGAAGCTCAGGGCGACCCAAAGGGTTGCATAACCACCGATGATGGGCAGCAGGACACCGGCAATCGTCGTACCCAGCGTGGGCAGACCCGCCGTGAAGCAGAACCAGAACCAGCCAACGGCGGAGCCCAGTTTCTGCACGGGCGCCGTGTTCACAACCCAGACGAGAAAGCCGAAGGCGAAGAGCGGATAGCCAAAGCCACGCAGACCGTAGAACAGCGTGATCAGTGTCCAGGACTTG
>Ga0157362_1001394_pt1 | contig 10217 bp, 5 predicted proteins | sample AttlaeALBM3_FD_111480 | JGI IMG/M metagenome (GOLD analysis project Ga0157362, IMG submission 111480) | Fungus gardens microbial communities from leaf cutter ant in Ribeirão Preto, State of São Paulo, Brazil - Atta laevigata ALBM3 | ecosystem: Host-associated > Fungi > Mycelium > Unclassified ... | reverse complement strand
CTCTCCCCCCCTCTCTCTCTCTCTCTCTCTCTCTCGTTCTCTCGCGCGCTGTATCCTTGCGCGCTCGTGGAGCTCTCGCGGCACGCTCGGCGGTGGCGCGGCCTCCCTAACAAAACGGGCCCCTCTCTGCCCCCCTGTGGTATGGCTAAGTTCCGTAAGCTCGGGCTGACTCGGGCTGGCACTGCTGGCAGCTCGGAACCGGCACGACCGATACCGGTAGGGTCCCTCGCGGCCGCACAACAGTCCTCGTGCGACGCGCGACCGCGCGAGCAAACGCTCGGCTCGGAGCCGGCCAGCGGCACTCCACCGCCTTCTCCTACTCCTCTCTTGGTCCTCTCTACCTCCTACTTCTTTTCTCTTCAGTTGTTTCTTCTTCCCCTACCAACCCTGGAGAGACGGTACTCCGCGTTCGTTGCTTCCTCCCCTTCCTCTTGCGCACTCCCTCGCTCACTCTTTGCCTTCTTCTTCCTCTTCTTCTTCTTCTTCTTCCCGTCTCGCGGACCCGGAGTTCAACCGGAGGCAACCAGGCAGGAGACCACGATCGCCCTCTTCTCACAGGAGCGAGAGAAGAAGACAGGGAAAGAGGGGCGATCCCCCGTCGACATCGGGGAAAACGAGCGAGCCGAAGCGAGGCCTGAACGCGCGACGTCGCCCGTCGCGGAAGGCCGAGAGAAGGCACTCTCTTCTCGGCCCGGTCCTTTCGGCGGAGGAATTCTAGCTGGCGTGGCTCGGCGCGACCGCCGCCTCCACCTTCCTTCCTTCCCTCCACCCGGAGTCCATTCAGAGACCTCCCTGGATGGGACGGTCCGCACACACCATCGGTCTACTCGGTGCCCGGTTCTGCGCGATATTTTGTGACTGCCTGTCTGTGCGGTGCTCGGTGCTTTAGCCTGTGCTTCCTCGGCTCCCTAGACCCATCGAGGAATAGGGAGGTCGACATGACCCGGTTAGGATTGCGGTGAGTTTCATATTGATCTCATTTTTTTCTCGATTCCGTCTCGTATTACATTGATTTCTTCCTTCGATCAGATTTCTACAACCGCTACTTCCTCTTCGTCCTCTCATTACCTCTTCTTTCTCTTCTTCGTCTCTTTCTTCGTCTGCTGGGTCCAGGTTTCCTTTGCAATTCATTTTTGTTTTTGGCTTGTCGCCGGACGGCTTGTGGCCCAACCGCGCCGATCTCGCTCTGTCCTACGGAGGGGTTTCACCCCCGTTGCGCGCGGGCTTCCGCGAAAAGGTGAGAGAATCCCCCCAAGGACGATCGCAAGAAGTGAACTGGCGTGCGCGCAGGAGATCGTCCTCCCGGACTAGCTCCGACGCAGTCGCAAATCGTGTCTTCCGCGTTTTTTCATCTCGCTCGCGCGAGTTTTTTTTCTTTTTCCTTTCCTACGTCAAGTTCCTTTACTTCGAATATTTACTCCACTTCCTGTCTCAATGACGTTGGATCTCCACGAGATGCAGCGGTCCCTTATGAAATCGTTCGCTTCGCGTTTTGACTTTATCGAGTTATCAGCTTTACTTTTTAAGTGATGTGCAAAATATTTATCTTTTTTTTTTCAAGTAATATCGCAAAAATGTAAATTTTAAAATTGTTGGAATTTATTTCCGAAAGAATCGAGTGTAATGCAAAATTTTTGTTCAAATAAAGATCGCTTTTCTATCTTTTTTCTTATAGCTTTTTCTTATAACTCTTCCTTTTTAATTCCTTTGTGTAATTCAACGATATCTGCAATATTTATCGGAATAATATCTCGGCGCAATTCTACTTTCAGATTCGTCGCATCCGCAGTCTGCCTGGCCGGGATTGTTAGTGGGGTATGTAAAAGCTTTCGATTTTCTTTTTAACACGAGTGTCTGTGGAAGTATCAAATGTCGTAATAACATGTTAAGAATTTTTCTTATATTTTTAAAATCCATTTTTTCTCCGAAAAAAAATATGGTCTTGTTCTAAGTCTAATTACGCTATTTTAATATTTCCAATGTGTTATGCTTGCTTGATTCTTTGCAATATGATGTGATTTTAGTTATATTAGCGAAAATTTTAGTTATATTATCATTCACGATCGGATCGACAAAAGCAGATGGTCATCGACATTAATTTTGATCGACGTCTTTCAACAGATCGCAAGAAATAATTGCGCGAAATAATTGGGAAAAATCAAGTCGAGATCTGTGAATGTAATATGTTATTTTCACGTTGATATGTAATGCGATCTTGCGGTACATTGTACGACCGGTTCGACCTGCTCGCATTATTTAGTTGGTCCATTCATCAAGTCAGTGCGATCGCACGCGTGTGTACTCTCGAGTATGCACGCGCTTCCGACGCATAACTAGTGCATCTCAGTGCATTCTCAGCACGTGCATCCAAGTCGCGGCGCACTCGCGTTGCGATTTTGTTATTCGCTGAGAGTAGCTAATTCTGAGAATTTGAAAAGGGTCGCATTTCAGTCGATGGGATCGTACCTTGTTGTCTCATAAATCTCGGAAACGCGTGAGATTTGAGAACACCGAACTCCTATGAAGAGATATTTTATTTATCACAATCGCAGCACGTGTGCACCCACGCATAGTCTCATTTTTTTCTCGATAGAGAGATATTTATAAAAAATATTTCACGTTTTAATTCACAGTTCACTGCCGATACGTTAAGAGATGATTGCACGATTTGTGATGTAATGAAGGATAAGAAATGACGATCGAACTTTAATTCTTCGAAGAGTTTTCGCATCATTGGATTATGATTGAAAATATAGTTATTTTGCATCTCGTCAGAATGTTGTTTCTTTTGATAATTTCGAGTACTCTTACACATGCAAGTTCAAGCAGAAAAACGGTATTTTATGCATTGCACTTCGCTCGTATAGGAAATATCATAAAAGGAAGAGGGGAGAGGAGGTTCATCTAAGTGGCGGAGTCTGTATTTTAAGCGCGTTACATACTACTACTCGGCGATAAGAGTCGTTTTATGGAAAATTACCAAGACGTGTGACAAATATAGCGGTGATTGTAGAGAACGTAATAAAAGTGACGAGGATTTCGCTAATTCGAGCTACGCTAATCAGTCCCTATATCGCGCTTGTAAATATGACAAAATTTACGAAGACAATAGATAGTAATCAGATTTGTTTATTTATTATTCGATTATGCAATCTAATATCTGACTTTTTTATTATTGTGCAAGAAGTACAATTTTTTTTAATATTGAATTTTTTATCGTTGATGTATACGTATCTCAAAAATGTTATTCATATCCTATTAAAAATATTATTTGAATTATTAAAATTAACATGGACGGTTTTAATATTTATCAAATAAGACTCAAGCAGTATCATATTTATTCGTTTAGAATTGATTCTTCAACGACTATTTAGGATAAAAGTGTTTTCCGAACATTTAGAATCGATGAAGATTTTTATAAAAACGCTAAAATTTTCTAAAACTTGATAATTTTCGAGTTTTTAAAAATCATTAAAAATAAATATTCAAAATTATTGAGATCGAATTCTATTCGTTCATTCTATCAAGTCTTATAATTAACGTATGCCACTTAGTAACTTTCGCTGGAAGTGGTAAACTACGCCCAACTATCAGATTCTCCTTCTGTCATATCTATTCGCGCCGCCCTTTCGCAACCTTTCTTCGGTCTAATTCCTTGGAATGCTCGGCAGCTGAATAACACAGTAGGAAGCATTAGGGTTCTGTTTGTGAAATGACGTCAGCAGGGTTCTTCTGCATACTGTCTAACACGTGATGTTTATACTAATTTGTAATAAACTATAAATTCTTTTTCTCTCTCTTTCTCTCTCTCTCTCTCTCTCTCTCTCTCTCTCTCTCTTTCTCTCTAAGTTATATACGATCTATAAAGATTATGGAAAAAGTAAACGAATTATAGCTTATTTCAACAATCTCCTACCAAATATACAAAAAGCTATTTAAACATCCCAGGTTCACAAGTCGATTTGATTGATTTATAGGATCGTTTGATTTGATGTCTACTAAATTTTTTATTAACTTTCGAAAGAATATCGACATTTTATTAATGTATCGAAAAGATCGACGTTTTTATCAACGCTGCATAATAAAATGTCGATCTTCTTCGAAGGTTAATAGAAAATCTAGTAGATATCAAATCAAACGATCCGAAAAATCAATTGATATCGATTTGATTTCGATTTATGAAACAGGGCATTCACAGAAATGGCATCTAACAGACATCTTAGTCTTTACGAGATGACTCTCTCGTAAACCTAAATCATGCGGATCGTTTCAAAGATGGGTAACCAATAAAATCGCTGGACGATTCATATCTATACCTTTTAGCTCCGGTCTGATCTTCTGCATTCTCATTATAAGTCCACCGTGATTTTTTAATACTTCCTCGGGCGGCAGGAACGGGAAGGTGTTAGATCCGAAATAGGGCAGTCGTCTCTTATACTGACCAGTCCGCCTACGGCGCCGTAACTGTGCTCGCTGTAATTTTATTACCACCGCCACGTACGCGCACGTGTACACGCATCGTACACGCGAGCCAGCTTATTAGTCACTACTGGAAATAGTCGACAATTGAGCGCGCTTGGGACTTGATTTCCCCGAGTCTCGCAGACTCGTCGGAGGACTGTGGGGGCGCACTAGGTTAAAACAGCATCGTACTCTCGTTTGCACCTGTTTTCCTCATTTCTTGCGCGATTTCGCTTTCGCTCGAAAATTTCTCGCGTAATAAAACGCACATGGGGAGAAATATCCTGTTGTACAAAACATGAATCTCACTAATTGACGGTTTCGTCGCGTAAGGTGTGTCACGCAGGAATTAGTGATTATTTGACATCGGAGCACAGTTGACATCTGAGATTTGGAATTCGAAGAACAGCACGTATTCTCAACGAAATTATTTCTTTCTGATATCACTAGTGCTACTTTGATAAATTCAGTGATGAGAATGAAAAATATCTATAGATAATTCGCGATGTAATTGTCATTAAATTAAATGTTATAAATACTAATATTAAAAGTGACAATATTTAACTATATTTAACGTTTTTTTTTAATTTTTTTAATAAAAAATTTAATTGAAATTATTTCACTTTATTAATCGATATTAATATGCGATTTTCGGAGAAGATTTTTAAAAAGATTCATTAAAGATTCAATAAAGATTAAGAGAAAGTTTGTAATTTTTTATTAATGTATAATTATTAAATAAATAAAAACGACAATCTGTATTTATTTTCATTTTATTATCTAGTTAACGAATTCTGCATCGGCGACTTTGACTTATTAATTAATTGAATTGCAAATTCCTTCGTGTCCCTCTATACGTCCCCGATAAATTCCCCGCTTGCTTTAACGAGGCAGATTAAAATCGGCGGACGCATCGGAATCCCGTCATCCGACGCTGCATTTATGCTCATGAATACGCGTGGTGCCGCCTCGGGATCAGAAAAAATCTCGAGTAACGAATTAGCGTATACTCCGTCCCACGTAGAGTTAACGTCAGCATTGGCCGCGGTCGTTAAGCACGCTGGACTCGAATGTGACGGCAAAAGATGAAAAAGAGACGCGGGCGGGCCGAGACGCGGTACAGAAAAAGAAGAAATAGAGGACCGAGACGAGAAGAAGGGAAGATGAAGAAGAAGGTCGTCGGTGAGGGGAGGAAAAGAGGGGAACAGAAGGAGGGACACGCAGCCATCGCGGTCACAATATATTTCGCGTTGCGTAATCGCGGATTCATGAAGGCGGCCGAGATAGGCGATAAAAGGGATAATTCTTGAACCGTCACGAAAAGATATCTCGTATCTAAAATAAGAGAATTGGGTTAAGCGATTTCGTTAAACAAAATTGCTGCTGACCGTCGTGGATCATTCCTCGCACGAACGAATTTCAATCAGCAGCCGGTTTCGTAGGGTCGTTTGCTTCTTCAGTCAACGGTCTCTCAACTGCTGCTTATCCGTCGTCAATCGCCGGTGTAATGGCTGCAAATCGATCGATCAGTATCGGAGCCTTGATTTCGCTCGAAGGACATTAACCCGACCTGGTCACGGTGTTGCGTCATGCAAAGTTAATGTGCATGATTTTCAACCTGGACCGTTTTTTCGTGGCGAATAAAGCTCTTCGCTTAACGCGAAAATATGAGGTTGCACTTTTAAAATTCTGTTCATAAAAGAGAGAATCCTTTTGATAATGAAGATATTAACTTTTTTTTAATATACAAAATGACCTATCAAGTATCAATGAATTTAAAGGCGATTTTTATTAAACAAAAACTTCGTTTTTTTCACAATTCTTTCTGTGAAATATCTTATTACCTTTCTATAATTTCTTTAACATTTTTAATAATTTATTTACAATTTAAAAATAATTACTTAAATATATAAGTTATTTTACATATAAAATTTGGTAAAAAATCGCATTTGATACTTCATTTTTCTTGTAAACTTCACAATTGTGAAATATAATTCCAATCAGTTGCTCCGCATTTTTCATAGAAACACGTCGTTATAATATAAGAGAGCGACTCGTTGCGCGCGATTAATATCCGAAATTGAAAGTGCTAAGCAACTTCCTAATCCGTCATCATCCCGCATCAGCTCGACCTGTCAGTTATCATCTACATAACTCATGAATCGTGTAACATTGGACAAGATAATTTCACGGTTTGCAGATTCGCTGCGTGATGCTCTATCTATAGGGCGATTCATTGTTAAACGAATGGATTTATCATTGAGACGGAACCTCCACTCTCTCATCACTTTTCTTCCTAGTTAGGTTTACCGGTCGACACAAATAATTTCCACGCACAGCTTTGATTTCTGCTTCCTCCTTTGTGCGATCTGTGCAATTAATGACGTATGAATGTGCAAGAAGTCAGATTTGATAGAGAGAGAGAGAGATATGAGATATAGACAGATAAAGCATATATTAATATTCAAAACAAAGAAAAAAATAGCAGTAATTACAAAAAGAGAAAATAAGAATGAAAATAATACAATAAATAAAAATAATAATAATAAGGACATATAGGCAGAACAAAGAGAAAAATAGATACAATAAATACAAAAAAAAGAAAAAAAGAATGAAAATAATATAATACAATAAATAAAAATGATAATAATAAAATGAAAATAATAAAGAAAAGAGAAGGAGGAAAGAAAAAAAGGACACAGAATCGACAATTTCATGCAGTTTTGACGCGAGCTATTTGCGCGATATACGAACTTGTGTATCACTGGACTTCATGATGGATTAAATCCACTTGAATCGAAATTAGGACGAAATTAGATCCAGGATTAATGTTCAGTGAATAATTAATCTATGATTAATCTACGATGCAAGATAATTTGAGAGGAATTCTAATTTGCGACACTTTGCAATAAGAGAATGTTACGATTCTTTTTATGAAGTGGAATTGATTAGTTTTTTTTATCCTTAACTATTTATTAAATTACAGATTTTTTTAAATATTCCATTTGATTGTTGGTTATTCTCGAATAAGTAATTCAAGGATAACACTAGGATTCGAAGATAATGCCTGCGTTCAACAAAAAAAGCTGATTTATAATTGTTGTTTTTTTAATATGATTTATTTATACATTTAAATGCAAAAACTGAAGGTAACAATTATATTAAAAATAATATTTATATTATAAAAAATTTTAAAGCAATTACAAAGTTGCTTTCTCTGCTGAACGCAGTCATTGTTTTATATATAATCTTAAGATTTCCTTTTCTGATATTTTTGATCACAAAATCTATTTCGTTACACGACATCTTTAAATTTTAACCTAGAAAATTTATTTTAACATGATATATCTTTAGATTGTATAATCTAGAATAAATCTCAAGTCTGGAATTAAAAAGTTTTCGCATGTGTGATTGTAAATTGCAATCTTTATCACATGAGGTTTGGAGTTCTTCAATTGTATAGAAATTTTCAACTCTCACGCTTGCGATCAGTTATTCGATTTGGGCTTTAGTGATTTCTTACATCTACGCGACTGCTGATCGTTGTTTCGAGTCATGGTTGCACGTAGATGAATGAAATTTTAAAAGGATACTATCTTCGTTGTCTCTCTATCGTCGTACGTGGTGCATGTGCGACACAGACGCGCAGCCACTCCGAGGGCGGTACGTCATCTCGGAACGATAACCGACTATCTCCCCGCGCTTCCTGTCAGCGCGTGCCATCCTCGAGAATACGAAAAAAAAGGACAAAAACGTGAAAACGAGGGCAAGACAATGACTTTCTGGGAAAACGATGACGCATTTACTGCAAAATCTGTTAACACTGCGTAGCTGCAAAACGACGTTTTTTTGCAGATGAAAACCGACACTTGTCTTTTTCTTTTCATTAACTATAAAGGCTACTATTTCAGTTCTCCACTAAATAATTTCGTTTTCATTTGATTTATTTTTTGTAATATTTAAATATCGTTATTATTATACGAAACTGAAGATAATTATACAAAGCAACTAATAAATATATTACATTTTTATCAAGTAATTAAATAGATTCGATTTTATTATTTTGGTCAATATAATATATATATATCAACTGTAAATATATTTTCAAAGTTTTTTTAATATTAATTGAATAATACATAATGAAATAATATATAATTATAATTATTTATAGTATTATTAAATTATAGTATACTTTAACAATATTTTTGAAATAATATATGCATAATTAGAAACAACGTATAATTTATTTGCTCTTTTATATAATTTTGTGCAAATGTAGTCTTTAAATTTAAGTAAATTAAAAGTATTCATAACCATAATTCATAATCATCATTTTTGGAAATCTAATTAATTAAAGTTTCGACTGGAATTTTATTATTTTTTAAAAATTATTCATTTCTATAAAATTATCTAAACTAAGTTGCGTTTTTCTAGTTGTAAAACAAGGTTTTCAATAATGGGCAATGTTCCGATCTGATAACATAATTAATCCTGCTTGAAATGGTCGTTAAGTATAAAAAATGAAGGAAGAAAGGAACGGTGAACATTAGAAGTAACCACTAACGCCATGGCGGTTTTATCTTCTCTTTAGACTCGTACAAACGGTCGATAAAGTAGCTCTTTTTGTATCATCATACCGCTCGCCATGAGACTTTAAGAACAATGCACTCGGTGGATAAAACGTAAATCTTAGCCACAGAAATGCGAGCTCGTTAAAAATTTATGGCCACGTCGTTTGTGTCATAGAACGCATGTCTATAAATCTACGAAGAATAATTTTAATAAGTGCACACGAGGCTATCTTTAACGTTAATCATTATTCACACGAGTTTCTAAGAGTAATTTCGCTGTAAAATCCTCTTAAAATTACGATCAAGATACATACAGTAATTAATTTTATGAGTGATATTAGGTGCGTTTAATTTAAATTTACATTCTTATATTAACATATATATATATCAAAAAATACATAAATAAGTATGTACAATTTTTTGTTATATAGAAATAAATTAAAACCTATATTTACTTTTCTCATGTAATAAGATTCTTTAACTTCAAATTGATTTTGGATGCAAAGTTTGAGACACACTCTGTAATTATAATATCTTGAATAATGTATGAATTAACAAATTCAATTTATCTTTCTAACAATTTTCAACAGAAAGTGTTATATTCATCTACTTTTCTATTTTTGTTTTTAAGAAAATAAATCTTTTAAAAACTTACAGAAAATAAATTTATTACAATAAAACTCGTATTTTCTAATGTTATAAGTTTGACAAATGATTTGTAACTCGTTTTCATCACCTTTTACACAAACGTATCTGATATCGCGTTTTATTGATCGCACTGATGTTCCAGTACTTTTCCGATTCCATTTATGGAGCCTTTCCTTTTCATTCTCGAATATTTGTTTTAGCAATTAAATCACACATCATGGTCGAATCCACCACCGATCGTGCCGCTGGAACGAGGTGATATCGGAAGGCCTACAAACGGTAGCGATGATGACTACGGCAGTTCGCCAGATTTCAAATATTTAGGCAAAGGGTTTATTACGGACAACGAAGGTACTTGGACAACATGCCGCCTCATGCTTTTCGCTGCTATGATTTATGTGAGAAATAGGAGGAAGTACAATAATTACGTCCTTCTTTCCCATCCAGTATCCTTATGTCATCCGACAATATAAAAACTGGATTGTAGATTTTACGATAGAGATATTGCATCTTCATAATTATATTTTTTATTCAATT
>Ga0157362_1001393_pt1 | contig 10219 bp, 15 predicted proteins | sample AttlaeALBM3_FD_111480 | JGI IMG/M metagenome (GOLD analysis project Ga0157362, IMG submission 111480) | Fungus gardens microbial communities from leaf cutter ant in Ribeirão Preto, State of São Paulo, Brazil - Atta laevigata ALBM3 | ecosystem: Host-associated > Fungi > Mycelium > Unclassified ... | reverse complement strand
TTAGATACAAATACAATCTATAATCTAATGCTATTGAATACTTCTTTATATACTACATTAAGTGTCCTTCTACTCTCTTGGCTCTGCTCTGGAAGAAGTACTGAGATATTCAGAGATGAAGTATATCTTGAAAAGGCCACATAAAGTTGTCTATGAGAGAATACTAATGTCTGCAAATTAATCCCCACATGCTTCACTGACTATCCTTGAGACTTGTTGATAGTCATAGCAAAGGCCAGCCTGACTGAGAATTAAAGTCTCTTGAGTAGCACAAGCAATATCTCTACATTAGGTGATAACCTAATCCTTGGAATCAACACCACCTTGCCTCTAAATCTCCTGTCCTTGCTAATAATCCTGCACTGGAGTACCTTTCTTCTCACATTCAACACTACTATTCTTGTCCTATTACAAAGTCCTTCTCCTGGATCCAAGTGTTAGATATGCTCTAGACAGTCCCTCAGTAATATCTTGGTAATTGATTATTTAGTAGGTCACCTGACTTGATATACAATTCCCTGTGGACTCAAAGTTGACACTCTGTCACTTACAGTTGTTCACAGGTGATAGCTAGCTATTATCTCTTTCAATTAAAGTCACTTACAGTTGTTTACAGTATTACTGAGTTGCTAGGACCTCACAGCTGTCACCACTGCCCAGGTTGTAACACCAAGTTCCTCAATAAAATAACTGGAGAGCCAACCTTGAGACAGAGTAAAGCAGAAGGCAATCTACCAACATTGAGTTGTTGAAGAAACTCTGTAGAATAAGCATAGTGCATTCCATTTTCTTCAGACACAGAGTCCACACTTCTCAGCATATGAACCTCTGCAGTTGGGTTGAACTGTTGAAGAATGGCCTCATTGATATCATAGACTTGATCATTTCTAGGACAAAGAATAATGCGATCTAAGAAATACTGGTCATCTTGAGCTCTTGAGTTACCAATTTCTGGATAGATCCTATTGATGAGAGCACTGAGATTAGCACAAACCATAAACTGAGGAACTTGAATCATCTTATTGTCATCTATAGTTGACCAGCACCAATCTCCAGCAACCACTGAACATGTTGATTGTCAGCTTCTGAGTGACCCAAGTGCATATTCTGTCTGAGATGCAAGAACTTGATATGTCTCCATAAATTTCCTCTGCAAAGAGATGCTGCTACCACTTGTTGACATGTTTCTTTAGGTACCACAGGCAAAGTCTGATGAAAATCCTCTCCAAATACTACTGTAATTCTACCAAATGGATGGTCATTCTAGATAATATGTCAAATCAAGAGCTATCAAGTGCAGATGATTACTTACTTTAAGCAAGTCTCTGAGACATTGATCAACAGCATCAATATCATACTTGTGTTGCATAGGAACTTCATCCCAAATAACCTTGGTTTGTTAGAGGACTGGGAACATGTAACTATTGTGTTTGAGCCCAGCCACAGAGTCTTCATAAATAGAAAGAGGAATCTTGAAGCGTGAATGAGATATTCTTCTTCTATCCAACAAAAGAGCAGTAATCCCAGATGATGCCACACATAGTGCTACCTGATCTCTCCTTCTAACCTCAGCAGCAATAGTGTTACAAAGAAATGTCTTTCCACAACCACCAGTAGCATGAATGAAAAAAAAAAAATGACTCTGATTGTTAGTAACAGACTCCAGGATAGCATCAAAAGCAGTAACTTGGTCAGGATTAAAGATTGCCCTTTGCTCATCTACCAGAGTTGCCATTTCATCTACATCATACTGCTCAGCCTACAAGAGAGGATTGGGTATTCTGTGAGCCCACTGTTGCTGTGGAAGAGGTATTGGTGAAAAATCAGCAAGACTTCTTCCCATTTCCACTAATATCCTGTTAAGATCCCAAAGGCCATAATCATAAATATCATCCTCTGGTATTTCCTGGTCAGCTTGGTAGTAGTTCATATGATATAGTTTGTGCTTAACATTATCGCATAGTCCAGCCTTGAATTGATTCCAGAGTAAATAAGGCTCAGCCACTTTATCAGTTAGCAAAATAACTGCCAACAACTGATAACATGTTATTCCAGGTTACATTGCAATTGTTTTCTCCAAGCAAATTCTCTACTCATAATTATCCTCCAGTAATCCCCTTGCCATAGCATCCCTTCTTTCTCTCTAACCATCACCATGGTTAAATTGAATAATCAGAATAAATCGTATGCTACCAATGCTCGTCCCTCTGGCCCCCAGGCTACTCCTACTAGTGTTGGTGAGTCTCCAGACTCACTCAGTCTTATTTCTCATGCCAGCTCTAGGGCTGGTAAACATGTTTATCCTAGAGAACGCTTTCGTGCTCATCGCACTGTCAGACGCTCCTCCAGGAGTGTCTCAGCTGCTGAGGACTCTAGGAAAGCATCTCCTGAGCCCTCTTCTTTCTCTGAGGAGGAGGTTAGTCCTGGTCCCAGGACATCTACTGCCTCTAGGATTATTACAGGCAAGCTTTCTCACAGAATTGCCCCTCTCTAGCTCCCTGCTACTCCCTCTTCCTCTGCTCCTGAAGGGAGAATATATTCTATGAGTTGGAATGACCAAGTTTCTGCTGAGGAGAACAAGGGCCTTGCCTCTGGGGTGATTTGTGCCCTCTAGGCCCCTTTGTCAACCAGTTTGATGTCTCATGGCCCAAACCATAGAACAGCTGAGTCATCCTCCCGAGTGAAGAGTGGCAGTGCAGTGGCAGGCATCTATAAAGTGACAGGTGACTGTGACATATTAGTAATCTGTGATAGTAATAATTCAGTCACACATGACTGTAATAGCTTACCTCAGGTGTCACAAACCTGTAACAAGTAACATTGTCACATATAATGTCACACATGACTATGACTTGTGGGATGGTGAACACCATGTCACATTCTTGTCTGGTCACTTTGGCTATTTAGAAAATGATGCCAAAGTCCTCACTTCGTCTGTACTGCGCATCGCACGCTTTATTCAGAAGCATCCTATTAGAAGCCGTCCCATTGAACAGTTTTCTCCTATTTTAGGAGCAGGTTTCATTATGTGGCATCTGTTCCAAACTATGTCTGCAACAGGGTAGGATCGTTTTAAGGTCTCACTTCAGCCTGATTCTTCTTTACTTGTGGAGGCAATGAGGACTCTCTATGGTCCTAACTTACCCCAGGAGCCGTCTCTAGATACTGAGATGGTATTTGACCAGCCAGCAGTGGAGGAAGCTCCCTTCACTATTGTTACTAACAAAAAGAGCAAGGGCAAGGGCAAAGTCCCTCCCTCTACTAATCCTTCTGCACCTTTCCAGAATGTGCCTACTCCTGCTCCAGTGGTGTCAAGAGCGCCTCCTCCATCTCCACCAACCAAGATGACTACTGCTAAGCCTACCCCCGCGAAGGTGGCCACCAAACCCCAGGTGCCCAAGCAGACGCCTAAGTCCTTTGCCCAAGCGGCTCGTAGTGGAAACCCCCAGTCCACTCTAAGGTTTGCTCCGGCCTCTGCTCACCCAGAGTATGAGAGCCTTCTTCGTCTCCGTGATATGTTTCCCGACCTTTCTATGAAGAAGGTCCTTGCCATGCACCAGTCTGGCTTTGGTGCTAGTGCCTCTCCAAACAGGGGAGGTACAGTTTCTTCTGGTGCCTCAAGGGCACCCAAGATGACAACACATGGGCCTACTAGGCGCCAAGTGTTGATTCCACTCGACACTCCTACTGCAAAGGTTGTTGTGGCTAATGCTGCTACTGCAGTTGAGTCCTGTAACAGGGGCTTAGTTGAGGCTCACTCTAAGCTTAGAGTTGAGTCGGTGCGCAAGGCATGGGATGGAATATCCATGTCTACTAACTTTGTTGCATTAGCAGCAGAGTTGGAAGTGATCAAGCAGTGGCTCAAGAAAGTTGCTGGCTTGGCTGCTAGTACTGTGGTGGAGCCTCATCTGCCACAGTCTAAGTCTTTCCTGAAGATTTTGGGTGTTCCTTACTGGGGCAACAATTCCTCGCTTTCTATTACACAGGCTCAAGTTGAGTCTGTGATTGCTAACACTCCTATCTTTGAAGGAGTTGTACTTGCTTCTCGCCCTCGCATTATGAAGGTGTCTCCAAGCTCAGACATGTCTGTGATTTGGATTGACATCTGGGACTCGCAGAAGGGTTCCAAGGGCAAGACCCTTATTAACCGCTCTTTTAATTTTGGGCATCATACAGCTACAGTCCGGGGGACTGCTATGCATTCTGGGGTTGCCCAGTGTTGCAACTGCTGACACTGGGAACATCCAACCGATGCATGTCGCGCTCAAGGCGCTAAGTGCCAGAAATGTGGTAGACCACACAAAGTGGAAAATCACAGATCTATGGCTTGGTGTTGCAAGGCTAATCCCAAGTCCAACCCTCCTAGAGAGGCTACTGCAAATGGTGCTCCATGCCCTCATACCTTCAAGTATCTAAACTGCAAGGGCAAGCATTCTGCTGACGACACTAAGTGTCCCTTCTGGTGCCACTGCTTTAACAAGCAGTGACACTCTAACAAGGCTACTGAACTGCGCACAGGTCGTGCCAGTAACAGCAATATCCAACACCCTAGAGGGGGCAACTTCTGATTATGTGTAGTACAACCAAACTACGTATTTATTTGCAGAATGTTCACAAGAACTATGCGCTGGTTGATACTTTTCTTAAGTCTCAAATGCGACAGTGACGAGAAGAATGACTTTTTCTCTTCTGTCACTCTGGGGCTTCATGCTCTCAACTTCTCCAGGCTAGACTCTGTGGACGATCTTGTCAGAGAGCCAAACTCCGTGCCGGAATTAAGCCAACTGCTCTTTGTTCAGCGTTAGACAAAGAGAACTCGATAGAGTTCTCGCTAGATTTTCTACACTACTTATACAACTACTACATGGTCTGTGCACTATTTTCCCCACACCTATCATGTGACTCATCATGTGACATCATGTGATGTGATGCTGTGACTTCCTGTCATGTGACTGTGACTATGTAACACTTGTGACGTGACACTTTCCCACACTTCCTTCTGTGTAGTAAGTCCAAGATAAAAGAAAAAAAGAAATATAGATAATGACTTAGCCGTTTTGCCAAGTCATAACAGATCTGGACTTGCTTTCTAAAGCAATCTCTAGGGTAATCTCCAATGCATGGGATGCTAATGCTAAGAACATCATTGTCACCACTCGATCAAAGGAGTGGTGGAACGACGAGTGCAGAGATGTACTGGCAACTTATAGGCGCACAGGAGCTAAAGAGGATTAGCGTCTGTTTCACTCCACTACAAGATCTGCAAAACAGTCTTTCTTTGACGACAGGATTGCAGAGATTGCATCCATGTCATATGACGGAAAATAACCATTAAATAATATAATTTCTTTTATATTTTATATTATTACTAATTTTTCGCTCCTAAACTTCTGTTGTCTACTCCTATAGGATCACGATGTAGACTAGTTACTTATACTCCTCCTATTCCAGACTTAGTATAAGTACTCCAGTAGTTACATCCTAGTCCCTTAGTTCATAGATTAAAGTCATTTACGTCTTATCCTTGTCCTATCTCCACTCCTATCAATCTATACCACTCCTCTCTGAAACTCCTGACAACAATTCCATCCTCCTGAAATATGCAACCACACACACGACAGTAGATCGAGGCACAGTGCACAAGCTGAGGCCAAGGTTGTTCCATTTTGTTGTCAAACCCCTTCCATTCTGGAATCACTCCACTTCAACTCCGGCCCACTCCATCCTGTTCTGCTCCGTATTTGACAATCCACCAACAAACGCCCTTGGGACCTCATGAGTTGGGTCAAGCAGCGTAAGTTACCTGCAGTGGAGGCCATTTGATACCAAGGTCTCCCCTGCAACTCTCTCCCTGACTTGTGGAATGCTCTTCACTCGTCTTATAATGCTGCTGCTAATTGCTCAGTTCAGTTGTCTATTCTAGATAATGTTCCATGTCTGGCCCCTCGGCCATGGGTATCGTTCTCTATGCTAGAAATGTCTGAGGCCCTTAAGGCCTGTTCTAATGTCTCTGCTCCAGGTTCTGATCATATCACCTAGCGCTACCTCAAGAGTATCCTAGCTGATGGTATCTGTGCCTCTGGCATTCTTTCCTTCGCCAACTCTTGTATCACTCTGCGATACTGACCTCAACACTTCAAGGAGTCAGTCTCTGTTATCATCCCCAAGCCTGGCAAACCAGCCTACAACACTCCCAAGGCCTTTCGACCTATTGTTCTGCTCAACACCCTTGGCAAGCTCATTGAGAAGATGATTGCCAGGTAACTCCAGTTTGACGCTGTCAAGCACAGTGTCCTTTATCCCAACCAACTTGGTGGCATCGCTCAGAGGTCTACTAAAGATGCTGGTCTGTTTCTCACTCATTTGGTTCGCTCTGGCTGGGCCAAGGGCCTCAGGACTAGTGTGGTTGCCTTTGACATTGCACAGTTCTTCCCTTCTCTCAATCACAGTATGCTTACTGCGATCCTCCGACACTCTGGCTTTGCAGACTGCTTAGTAGATTTCTTTTTTGACTATCTTGTAGGTAGATCAACCCAGTATGTCTGGAATTCTTTTCTCTCTCATGCCTGTGATGCGGATGTTGGCGTGGGGCAAGGCTCTGCTCTCTCGCCTATTCTCTCAGTGCTCTATATTACGCCTCTCCTCCATCTCTTTGAACGTCGAGCTCAGGCTCTCAACTTAGATACTTCCACTCTTTCTTATGTAGATGATGGTCTCTTGGTCTCCTAGGGAAGAACGTATAACAAAACCCTGCCAGAGCTTACTAGTAGTTATAGTATAGTTTCAGACTTGATGGCATCCTTTGGCTTGGTCATGGAGTATGATAAGTCAGAGATCTTTCACTTTTCTAGAGCACATAATGACTCCAACCCAGAGCTGGATCTCTCAGCAATTGGCGCTCCTATTCTCAAACCAAAGACTTACTGGCGATACTTGGGCTTCTATTTCAATCGACGGCTTTCCTTCAAGGAACATGTTCGGTTCTACTCTACCAAGGCACTAACCACTGTCAAGGCTATAGGCATGCTTGGCAACTCCTCTCGAGGTCTGCTTCCCCTTCAAAAGCGACTTCTCTATTGGACCTGTGTTGTTCCTATTACCACTTATGGCTTTCGACTCTGGTATTTTTCTGGAGCTTCCACTAAGGCACAGGTCTCTCTTCTGGCAACCATGCAATGCAAGGCTGCTCTCTGGATTCTGGATGCTTTTCGCACTTCTCCAACTGGTAAAATTGAGGCTCTGGCAGGTCTCATTCCTATTCATCTCCATCTCAAGAAGCTGGCCAAGCGCTTATGTCTTAGGGCTACTACGCTTCCTTTCCAGCATGCACTACTCTCTCTTCTTAGTGCTCGCAACTCTAAGGGTGCTCATCCCCATTCACAGTCCCTTGCTCTTCTCACTGATACACAGAGTGTGCGGTTGAGGAGCCCTCTTCTTGATACTGAAGCGTTACTTCTTAATCTTACAGAACGCTTCAATTCACTCTACCCTGAGATACGCCCAGGATGTAGGTTGTTGGACAACTTTCCTGACCATGTCTCTTTCCATCCCTGTGACCACTCCAATGGGTGCACTCGTAAACTCCAGTTCAATGCCCTTGACCGACTTTGTCATGAGGCCTCCTCTGATCCATCAACACTTGTAGTCGCTACTGATGCAAGTGTCATTTCTCCCAGGAATATGCAGGCTGTCTCAGTTGTCCATTTCTGGAGACTAGGAGCACAGGTGTCGTCATTCAAGGCACCTGCAGGACGAGCCACAGCTCTAGATGCAGAGTTATTTGCTATTCGACTTGGTATTGTTAAGGCCACTTCCTTTGACGTCAAGTGCATTGTTATCATCACTGACTCTCTTACTGCAGCTAGGAGAGCAGTTGATGCTTCTGTTCACTCAGGCCAGGTCCATTCCCTTGCCATTATCCAAGCCCTTAGGGGCTTCTTCACCAATCACTCTGATCGCTCGATTCACTTCTGGGACTGTCCTAGCAAGGCACAGTGGTCCCTTCACTTCTTGGCACATGAAGACGCTACCAGTACCAAGATTGCTGCTGGACACCATCCAGCTACTTCGCTTGACACTCTTCAATCTAAAAGTGCTACTGCCTGTCTCGACGCATGGAGAACATCCTTTGCTCGTCCATCATCTCAGAGTCGTCACTTCCTCCCTCTCAAAGGTGGTATCAAGAACCTTCTCCAGCCCTCCTATGCTAAAGGTGGGGGCTGACTTCCATTTATTGGCGAGTCGGTCACCTTGTGTGCCAGGGCGACTCGAGCCATTCTTAACCATGCTCCCATTGGGGAGTTTAGACAGCGCTTTTTCCCTGCAGAGTGCACCCATTGTCCGTGTGGCCATTGCCAGGTGGAAACACGTCGACACATCTTTGCCAACTGCCACCGGTTTGCCCATTTTCCCTTGACTGACTTAGTGCCAACTGTCAAGGACTTTGTCAAATTCCTGAAGGAACATCCTAGTGCCTTTGCCTTCTCTTTTCAGGATCGCCTACCCTCCGAACCTCCTGAGCCTCCATGAGTATCTCACTTGGTTTTTCTTTCTTTGTGCTGTAGATAGTTTCTCAGTCTCATCTCTCTCAGTTTCATTTGACTCTGTATTCTAGGCATGATAGGTCTCTTGACTTGGATGCGTTATTCAAAGGTTAGTGTAAGGGCGACTGGGCACAAGACTCCAGGAGAATCCTCAGTTAATATTACAGTTAGTGTTTATGATACAACTCACTTCCAGGAGAATCCTCAGAGAATAGGATGAGGCTTCTGGAGGGATACTCTACATTATATACATCCCTTAGTGTCAGGGTTAGTAGGATCGGAGCTAAACTAGTGTGTTTAAGTGTCACTAGTAAACAGGCTAAAGTAGCTCCAGAGTGTTGCCCTGCCGTTCAGAGGTGGAAATGGAGGTGTCCCCTTACATTCACCCCCCTTTCAAGATTGCTACGTCTCGGAGCAATGGACTTGGAATGAAAAATGTTGTTGAACTCCACACGTCGGACATGTCTCGGAGCTCTGGGGTTTTCGCGATGAAACTCCACTGTGAGTTCTGGTGCGGACACTTCAGAAGCGGACTCCCAGGAATTGTGTTCGCAGCCGTATCCCTTCCACTTAATGAGGTACTGGAATCTTCTCCGGTGCCAACGACTGTCGAGTATTTCCTTTACTTCCTACTCCGGTTCTTCGTCGATGACTATGGGCGGTGGGTGGTCCTCCGTGTTGCGTCCTGTAATCGGGTCGTCTGGAGCCGGAGTAAGCTTCACTACGTTGAACACTGGATGGAGTTGCTTTATCCCGTGTGGCAGTCTCAAGCAATAGGCCATAGGTCCAATCCGCTGTTCTACTACGAAGGGGCCGAGTCATCGATGAGAGAGTTTCTGCAAAGGGCGCGTAGTCCGGATGTCCGATGCGCTGAGGAAGACTTTGTCGCCAGGTTTGAACACCGGAGCCGGAGTTCATTGTCGGTCGTAATACCTCTTCATGTCATCCTGTGCTTTGCGGATCGCGGATTTGGCTTTGTCGATTGCCACCCTCATCCTCTCTATGAATTCGTTGACTGTCTCTAAGCCGGAGCGGTTCTGTCGGGGTTCAAAGCCCATGCGAGGAACGCGTCCGGTGTCCAGTAGGAACGGAGGCTGCTGGGTAGCGGAGTGGACGTGGTTGTTGTGCTGGAACTCCGCCATGGGTAAGAGGTCGTACCAATCGTCTTGCTGCTCGTTTACAAATAGCCGGAGGTACTGGTCCAACTCCTGGTTGACGTGCTCCGTCTGTCTGTCGGTTTGAGGGTGCCAAGCTGTAGAGGACGCCAACTTTATTCCCAGGAGTCAGTAGAGCTCTTTGGTGAAACGAGCGACAAACTGAGGTCCACGGTCCGAGACTACATACTTCGGAAGGCCGTGGAGTTTCCAGACTTGATGTAAGAAGAGCCAGGCTGCTCCTTCCGCTGTCACCGTCGTGTGTGTCGGAATGAAGTGTGCTCGTTTCGACACCGAGTCTACCACCGTCATCACTGCGTCGTGTCCGGAGGAGAGGGGGAGTTCCACTACGAAATCCACGCTAAGCGTATCCCATCGCAAGTTCGGGATCTAGAGAGGGTGCAGTTCGCCTACCGGAGCCTGCCTTATCGGTTTTGTTCTGAGGCAGAGGTCACAGGTGCTGACATATTGCCCAATATACCTAGACATTTGAGGCCACCAATAGTTCCTGGATACCAACTC
>Ga0157362_1001392_pt1 | contig 10219 bp, 4 predicted proteins | sample AttlaeALBM3_FD_111480 | JGI IMG/M metagenome (GOLD analysis project Ga0157362, IMG submission 111480) | Fungus gardens microbial communities from leaf cutter ant in Ribeirão Preto, State of São Paulo, Brazil - Atta laevigata ALBM3 | ecosystem: Host-associated > Fungi > Mycelium > Unclassified ... | reverse complement strand
TCGACGCGGGATTCGTACGCTACCCGAAAGATGGGAGAAAATAGTGGCCAGCGATGGACAATACTTTGAATCATAAATGTATAACCAGTTTTTTACAATAAAGCCTCGAATTTCGGAAAAAAAACGGCAAAAGCAAAGTTGTACACCTAATATAACGATTCTAAAGAATCATTGGCGTCTTTAAAAGTTCCTGATTCACTAATATACTGATACACATTAGGAACTAATGTGTATCAGTAATTTGTTTGCAGTTGTAATTTGCTTTTCTCAGTCGCATCCACGATGTTGTTCTAGAAATTTGAGAACGTCCGTTTTCAGTGCAACCATTGTTTATCTGCTATTTTCTATCTAAGAGATAGAGGTTGATTCCACATTGAATCTTTCAGGCTTTAAGTACTTATCCATTATTCAGAGTTCTTCTGAATTCTGTTTATTGAATTATAATGTGAAAATTCTTTCTTTATTCAAAGTTTTAACAATTTTGACGTTCTTAGAATACAATCATGTCTCTAAAAATAATCAAAAACATTCAATAGTGATGCCATCGACTATCAGTCTTACCAAAGTACAGTAATAAAAGAATTAGTATAGTAATAAAAGTACAATTACAAAAGATCTAGAAAGAAAAACAGTGCCAATACCCAAATACTATCAGCCGGTATTCATAGTCGTTCTTATTTTAAGATTGTCTTAAGTTATATTTTGATATACTAATATGGCCTTCTGATTGGTTTGTGACATCTTAAGACTGTACTTAAGACGGTGTTGAATATAATAATCGACTATGAATACCAATCAATTCTTTTATTTAAGAGTCTTAAATTTTTTATTTAACAGTCTTAAGATGTCACGAACCATTCAGTCATGAACTAATATACGTGAGCCTCTTATTTGCAAGCGATACTATTGATTATTTGTTATATTGACAAATGAAAAATAATTAATCTAGTAACTAATCGATCGTTTTTTTTAACAAATATCACATTTGTTTTACCTTTCTTGTTCATATAAAACAATCATTTCTCTCAGTGTAAAATAAAAAAGACAAAAAATGCACAATGCAAGAAGTTCAATGCTGAGATATGGAAAAAAAACAGGCCTTTTGTTTTAGTTCATGACGTCTTAAGACTGTCTTTAAGACTAGCGTTTTTATTGCTCGCCAGCATGCTTACACTCGTCTGAATTGCATTAATTTAATTTAATTCAGTTCTAGTGGACGATAAGAAACGCACCATCAGCGCTACTTCATCATCGGTTGCGTTTAGCAAAATGTTTATTTTGCAACTGTTGAAAGTTTTCTTGCGTTGATTGGATTATACTTTTAGAAAATATAATCCAATTCAAAGTCTATGAAACTGACACCCCTAAATACAAATTTTATCAAAATTAACATCGCATTCTATTATCCATCATTTGTCTACATTTGTCTATAAAAAAATTTTTTTGTTTATTCTTGAAAAAAATTATAAATAAATGAAAATTTGTAATATTCTCATACACACAGAAAAATATAAACTGTATACAAATAATAATTTATTTCAAAAGTTTATATATCTGCAAATCTATTATAAGTTCATCACAAGCATCAAATTTATTCACAAAATATATTGTGAATTATAGAAAATTTAATACTTCTCTCAATCAAGAATACTAAATTAAATCAAATATTCGATTTACTTATTATCTAGAATCAATATAAGAGAACTATATGTTTTAACAAAGACATCTTTTTTCTTAAGAAAAATTTTTCCTTTGCTTAAAATTACTTTTTATTTTTTCAGTTCAATTTATATTTCTACTGTTTCACATACCATATTCTGTCTTACTAACTACAATTAATTATTGAAAAACACATCGCATCGCTGGCAAGAATGATTTCTAAACGGTAAACTTAATTTATTCTAAGCTAATCGCACACTTGTGATCGAGTTATTGCCAACGGCATACTTCCTATTGCAACCATTCTTAATTTCATGATAACAGTTTAATATTATTATAAAGAGATAATATTTAAGGAGATTACGATGGAAATGAAATAATACGCTGGTATTATTAATTCAAAATAATTAAAATATTATATAAAAAACGTCGTTATATAAAAGTCATGTTTACAATTTGACCCCAAAATAAATATTTATTTAAATTGAAAATATAAATTTACTTCAAACAAGAAAAAACTTTTTGTTTCTAAATATATTATTTTACTTTGCCTAAATCTGTTATACAGAGTGATTCAGAAAAAACGTTTGTCCTTAAAGTGTCACATTCCTAATTTAATTCTAAGATGATTTTTCCTTTGCAAAAATTTTGTCTGAAGCTTAGGTTTCAAATTACAATAAATAATATTGTAGTTAGCGTATTACGGGCCGCGTAGAGATGGGCAGGAGTGGCTAGATGCGAGCGCTTTATGCGTGGAGCGCATACTGATTGAATGCATTCACACGTTTATAAAAACACATTTCTCTTACTTTTCCCCTCTACTACATTATCTCTTTGTCTTTCATATACTTTAAATATGATAATTTCGTTAAATTATAAATTAGATGAAATTAAAATAAATATTGAACCCTTTGGGTATCGTTTGGAATTGTTTTTCCATTACGATGATAAAATTGTTAGAGAAATGTACTAAAAGAGCGAAATTAGACAATAATTATGTGCGATAAGCATGTAATTAAAACTATTATTGACGTACAAATCAAACAATTATTTCAGTACGTCGAATTCTAAGAGTTCTTGCAATTCGATGTACCGAAAACTTGTTAGACTTAATTATATGTCAATAGGCGTTACAACACTTGTAGCACGCAATTATTGTCCAATTTCTCACTTTTACAAAAATTTCTCTAACAGTTTTATCTATCGCGCTAGTAGTATTTATACTTATGAGAAGTCTTATGAGAAATACGATCGCGCTTCTTAGCAGTCAGAGTTGTGAATATTTAAAACAAAAACGTTGTTTGTAAAAGTGAGAAATTGGATAATAATTGCGTGCTACAAGTATTATAATGCCTATTGACATACAATTAAATTAAAATTTTCGGTACATCGAATTATAAGAAAGAATTCTCTTAGAATTCATTCTTAGAATTCGACGTACTGAAATAATTGTTTGATTTGTATCAATAATAATTTTAATTACATGCTTATCGCACGTAATTATTGTCTAATTTCACTCTTTAAGTACATTTCTCTAACAATTTTGTCAATGTAATTGAGAAATAATAAAAAGTTCAATATTTATTTTAATTTCATTACTCTAATTTATAAAAAGTTCAATATTTATTTTAATTTCATTACTCTAATTATCATATTTAACGTATGTGAAAGACAAAGAGATAGTGTAGAGAAAAAAAGTAAGAAAAAACGTGTTTTTATAAACGTGTGAATGCGTCCGATCAGTATACGCCCCGCGCATAAGCACTCGCGTCTAATCGTGAGCGCCACTCCCCGTCTTCTCTATATCGTGATACGTTAATTACTTCTTCTTGTAATTTGAAAACTAAGTTTCAGACAAAATTTTTGAAAAGAAAAAAATCATCTTAGAATTAAGTAAGGAATATGACATTTTAAGAACAAACGTTTTTTCTAAATCATTCTGTATAGAATTGAAAGAAATATACCAAATTTTTCTAACCAAATAAATTTTTTTACATCAATATATTATTAAATATTTAAGTTAATCAAATTTGATTTTTCTTCGATAAAATTTTATAATATACTTCAAAAGAGAATAAATTCTTATTTTGAGTATATGAGTATTTCTAAAACTTATGATGAATTCATTTTTTAAGTTAGTTTATTATTACAAAAAAATATTCTATATTGAAAGTAACCATTACTTAAAAAAATAAAAATAAAATGAATAATTACTTTTTTTTAGCAATAGAATGATATTTTTCTGTGTATATAAATCTTCTTCTGAATTAATATATACGAGATCAATTGTTCATCACGCGAACGGGTTTGTCCACCAACTGCTGTAATTTTTTTGTCCAAAAAAAAGTAATTATTCATTTTGAAAAATATTTATTCACATATTTCATTTTTACAATATAAACAAATGAAAATTAAACAATTCGTCACATATATGCACACATATATGTGTTTCCTAAACAATTATTGTATTTATATACAAGATTCGATTGTCCACCATGCTTTGCTCGCACGCTGTTTTTTGTCCATCTGTCAAAAAAAATTATAAACAAATTAAAATTAATAGAATAAAAAACACTTGATATCAATAAATAGTAAAAGATATGTAAGAGTCTAAAATAAAATTTTATGTTAAGAAAAATCGAGATATTACATCATTATATTCTAATCGAAACATGTTTCGGCCTTTCGATTAGATCTTCTTTAGATTACATAATAATAACAAAAAAAACGTAGTAATATTACTTAAATAAAACAATATTAATAAATATGAAATTTATTGTATACATATGTCGAGACCAGTTTCACAGGGAAACAGAAATTGTTCGCCAATATAATAAGTTAGACGATCGATTGAAAAGAATTTCTAAAGTTCTAATAAAAATGTAAATTTGATTAATTGTCTTTGATTAAGTTAAAAAGCAAGCAAATATGTCACCTTGAAAAATAAAAACCGAACTCTCAGAAATATTATTATGAATCGATGAGACACGATACTCATCAAAATTCCAATAGTCAGTGTGATAATAAGAAATGTATAGCCATAGTCAGAAAATAAAAACAACTAAGTCCATATAACAACATAGTCCATATAAATATAAAAATTTTTCAACAAGTAAAAATTAAATTATATATGAAGCTATTAAATTAGTCAAGAAATAAAATTAAATGTGTATAACTGTCATAATAGAACAAACACTGACTAAAAGAAAAATAATTGATCGAGTGTAATCTTATAAGGAAATCCAACGATCTCTCTCCGATTTAAATGAGCTTTTAATATTATATGTTGTTCTATCCTAAAAATAGGAGATACGCCTATTTTTGTCCATAAAACAACATACTAAAAGCTGATTTAAATTGAAGAGAGATCGTTGGATGTTCTCTTGTTAGTAATGAAAAGGCCTTGTTTACAATTGTAATGTATGCTTTATGAAGGCCCTCAGTATCGATTTGGAGATTATGGCTGTTGGTTTTATTTTTAATATATAGTAAAGCATCTCTGAAACTAAATGCTTATTATTATAACATGGTTCTTCATCAAGAATTTGAATGTTATTTCAATCGAAATTATATTCTAGTTTTAATCTGTGATTAATTATAACAGAATGAGAGATTGTTACAGCGTAAATAATTTCGGAGATTCGCATTTTTAGCTGTCTATCTGACTGTCTATCTTATATATGATGCGTCAACACAATTATTGCACTTACCATAATCTTATAAATTATATTGTTTTTTTGAAAAATGAGATCGAGGATCTTTGTGTACTTTAACTAGATAACGGTAATAGAAACTTCTCGATGTAAATTTATAACGATTATTGAATGATTTCTGGTAGACAAGAATTATTATGACGAAATGTTTTAGAAAATTAATATTTTATTTTTTTTAAGAAAATAAAAATTATTTTGCAAGAAAAATATTCTTTAATAACGTAAGATAAAGTACGACCTCCGAATGTTTAAACTACAGAGATTCCTGAGCCTCGAGCGATAGTGGAGGTCGCGCGCCAGAATCGACCTAAAATGTGCATCTAATGCCGAACATTATATTTAACATTGATTTACATTGATTACATTGATTAACATTGATTATTTTTTGGTTAAAGATGGGACAAAAGGCCATTAGGTATATACATACATATTGTATGTACATACATGCGTATATGCGTACATATGTATATGATTCATGTACAACAAAAAAAAACAAGCGTTAACTGTTGTTTATCTAAACGGAATACGGAATGTCAAAGTATAGAATGAATGGATGGGAAGTAAAGAAAGTATAATGATGTGAACGAAAAAATTTTTTATTCACATGTTATTACATCGTTTCTTTTTTGTACGTATTAAAAACTAAAGCCAATAGCTCGCAATTGACAAGATGATATCCATTAAAGATGTCGCTATCACGTATTATGTCTTCAGATGTGTTGGAGAATCGCATATACTTGATATCGACCGTATCAAAGAGTCAGACTAATCGTTCGAACATTACGTCGATATAACTCAAACATATTATACGTCGTAGTGTCGTTTCGATCATCGTAAGAATGAAGAATCAAGACGTACGAGCGCAGCATCGTTCAACGTGCAAACGCTGACGGTTAGCAGTCCAACGCTTATAAAATTGTATTCATTTCGCAGCACCTTGTAAATATTCCATCGCTGCTCGTAGAAGCCCTTCCACGTTTCGAGAGACAGCGACAATTCACGTCCATGATGATCTCCCAGGGCGATCTCCACATAACTAGATGGACCAGCATTAATTCCAATTTCCAAATACTTATAGCCCGTAGATCGTAATGTCTGCTCAGTAAACGCACCGCGCATGCTCCATGCTGTGTACGTACGTAATGTTAAAAAAATTCTTTTATGTATAGAACGTTGAAACTTACATGTTTCTGCAGTCCTTCTTCGTTTCATACGATGCGTTGCTATCTTTAACGAAGTACATTTTTCAACCGTTCATACAAACGAATATCGCAAGACTGATTGCATCCGCGTAAATTGCGACGTATATGATAAAACTTCTAGAATCGAAGAGAAGGTAATCCTCTCCTCTTTCTCTTTGCGAACATGACGCGATACATTTTATCAAGTTTTTTCTACATATTTTCTTTGTTTGCGAGTTTATGTTTTATGATTTATATTTCGATATTCGAATCTCCGAATCTGCCTTCACGTGTTCCGGAAGCTTGTCCCAGATGTATTCGATGTAGTCGCCGTAAGAGTATGACCTTCGGTATATATTGCAGCTGCTCGATGCTCAAATCTCGAATATCGGAAGGATGACACAGCGTAAGATATATTTTGCTACTGCGCGATTTGTGGATTCGCGCCCCTTTAAATAATTCAATTCGAGAGCGCACAGCCTTTAGTGTATGAAATGCTGCAACCGTTAACGATACACATCAAAAATGTGATGCGAAATCGCGAATGATGGAAGGCAGCACGGAGAAGCACGGCGAAATGCTGCCGAGTACTACACGAGCGATCATTTGCGGCTCGTCGAATTGTGGTAAAATTAACGTTCTCAAGCTTGCTCAAAAATTCAAACGGCATACGTTTCGAGAATGTATACGTCTACTCAAAATCGCTGCAACAACCAAAGATCGATATCTCGAAAATTTATTTACTTCTGTCCATGAAATCGGTTACTTTACATTCTTTAACAATAGCGATGTCGTTCCACCGAGCGAGACACGCCCAAATTCTATTTTTATCTTTGATGACGTGGCATGCGACAAGCAGAATGCGGTGAGAGAATACTTTTCGATGGGCCACCACGCGAACGTTGACTGCTTCTATCTCTGTCAGGCGTACGCAAGAATATCTAAACATCTGATACGCGATAATACGAACCTGCTGATCCTGTTCAGACAGGACTGATACCAACTTGAAACACGTTTACAACGATCATGTGAATACAATGACATGTCGTACGATGAATTTTGTTTGTTGTCGCGTCTGTTGGCAAAAAAAAATATGTGTAATGGATTTATAGTGATAGATAAGGACAGTGCGCTTAAGAACGGGAGATACAGAAAAGGATTTAACGAGTTCGCGATATTGTGACTAGTCATTGTCGATACTTCGCCAGAGACAAACATAGTTGATGTGCGCGAGCGTGAAAAAATTGCGAGGTAGATGAAGACGAGCAAGTCGATCTGCAAGAAACATCACGCTCTGAAGACTGGCAGAATCGAGGAGGACATTGGCATTGAATAGACATTTTAAGCCTATTATCAAATCTCTGCGGTAGATTATTGACAGCTCCGTGCGCGTGATAAAGAGATAGAAGCACGACGATGACAGCGTCTGTTTTTAAACGTGAGTGAAAAGAGGAAGAGGAGAAGGAGGAGAAGGGAGAAAAAGCGAGCGAGACGTTCGAGTGTCCCTTCGTAAATCCGATCGCTTACATGATCGTGTACAACCTCCACTCCGCGTTCGATGATCGTACGCGGAGTGGAGGTTATCGGCTGTACACGACCGTTGATGACCATTGATGATAGAATCGTTGGAGGACGTTTTCGAAACGACAGACAATTCACTAACGACGAAGGTTCAAAATCAGCTGCAAACAATAAAAGATATTACAGCCGTTTTGGGCCCGCTGGGTCAAAAGTAGAGGCTGTCCTGAGGGGAACGCGAGATAAATAGAAGAGCGGTATAGATTATGTATACGGCGTTTATCTACACAAGAATGGATTGATGTTTGGCAATAAATGTTTCGACGTGATGCGAACAACATAATTATCGATAGTATACGATATGCTGGTACATTTTTTAATCTTTACGAGTTAATTTTCAAGAGTATTCACGACGATCTCTTCTACACGGAAGATGATATGAATAAGTACAAGAGCATGCTGCTGCGGCGACGAACGCGCACAAACACAAGCATCAATCGCAGGGCTGATTATTGAGCAATAGAGGATACGTAATCGCGCCGTTGATGTCGATCACTCCTAAAAAACAGAAGAAGGAATCTGGAAAGAATTACCTCATGCAATGACATTGAATGATAACGCGATTGATTACGTGCATTGGGATGATCCCAACGAGCTGGTGGATCGTCTACGATTGTTCGACGCTTCGCACCAAGCGGGCAACAACGCTCATGACAACGAGATGCTGTCGATCGAGGAATTTCGCGAAGTCGGTCTTATTATAAATTAAATCACGTATAGATAAAACGAGTCAGTCGAGTAGTATCAGCGAGAAAAAAAATACTTTTGCTCTATGTATTACGCGTTGAATCATGAAAAAGAGATCCAGTGAAAAGAAAAAAATTAACTCCGACAGACGTCGACTCGTCGAGGAATTGTACGCAACGGCGAGAAGAAATTTTCCGCGAAGGTGCGTCATAGTTCGAGGATATGACGATCTGTGGCAGACTGATATCGTCGAGATGCGTCTATACTTGAGCTTCATCAGAAATCACCACTACATACTCGCCGTCATTGATGTGTTGAGCATGTTGCGTAAGCCATATCGTTCAAGAGCAAGGGTGGAGACGACTGATGCTATCGCTGAGATAATTCGAGCGAATGGAAGAGAAATTTACAAACGGATAAGGAAAGAATTTTACAACGCTGATATGCAGAAAATCTCGAAAAAACATGATATTAATCATTATTCCATGTATTTGACGTTGAAAGTATCAGTAGTCGAGTGGTTCAATCGCACGCTCAGAAACGACATGTGGAAGATGTTACACTCAACGGCAATTACAAGTGGATCGACGAGCTGCTGCGTCTCGTGTCAGATTATAACGTGCGCAAGTATCGGACTATCGACTCGCCGACGTAACTCCCGCAATCTCCGAAAGACTCTTGAACACAGTACAGAGCGATAAAAATTGCTCCGAAAATTCGAAGTAGGCGATCCGATACGCGTGAGCAAGTACAAGACGATTTTTGAGAATGGTTACGCGCCATATTGGACTACTGAGGTGTTTATAATCATTAAAGTGCAGCGTACCAATCCCGTAACCTATCTACTCGAGGACTATCGCGAAAAATTTCTCACTGGAGCGTTTTACGAGCACGAGTTGCATCGCTCATCCGGACGTGTATCTCGTGAAAAAAATACTACGCCGGAAAGGAGATAAGGTGTTCGTCAAGTGGCTAGGATTCGATGGATCGCACAATTCATCATAGATACACAAAAACAATATCATTTGATAAAATTTTGGTTCGTATATTTTTTTTCTATAAAAAATATATATTAGTATATAAACGTATATTTTTTATTATTTCCCATTCATCTTCGTTTTGGATTGCATAATTATTTGTAACACTTATGGAGCAGTATACATACATAGGTAGTAATGCAAAATGGTAATATTTATATAAATGTAAAAAATATACGTAAAATGTAAATTAAAATAATAATAATACATAATAGTAATACGCATAAATGATAAAAAAATATGGGATACATAAAATATAAATTGAAATACTAGTAATATATAATATTTATATAAATGTTAAAAACATACGCTATGTATTATATGAAAGTACAATAATCGTAATACATAATAATTGCTATTACAT
>Ga0157362_1001391_pt1 | contig 10223 bp, 3 predicted proteins | sample AttlaeALBM3_FD_111480 | JGI IMG/M metagenome (GOLD analysis project Ga0157362, IMG submission 111480) | Fungus gardens microbial communities from leaf cutter ant in Ribeirão Preto, State of São Paulo, Brazil - Atta laevigata ALBM3 | ecosystem: Host-associated > Fungi > Mycelium > Unclassified ... | reverse complement strand
TTCTTCTTTCTTTATTGCCTTCTTACTTCATTTCAGAAAATAACATATAATCTATAAAATATATACTTTTATGAAAATATTTAAAATGAATTGAAATTTAAATTTATAAAATTAAATTTGAATTCAATGAAACTTCTTTCATATAGTAACAGAAGTATTTGATATGAATTTTTCGATTAGTATAACAACAAAGCAATTTAAAAAGGAGAAATTTTCTGACTGAGTTTCGCGCGATAACGCATGACATCGATTTTTTTATGAATAATTCTCATTTATAGATATTGAAAACAGAAACAATGTTATAAGAACAATGCAACCAACTCCCACATATATTGCTTCAGTTTGTGGACTGGACAAAAAAATGCAGAACGCATTGGATATCGAGTATGTATGTGTGTTTGTGCGTATGCGTGCGTCGTGCGTGTCATAAAAACAATTCTTTAAAAACGATTATTCCGTCCAAAAATTCTGTTACCTTTTTTAGATAATATGTAAAGGAAGTTAAGTTATTTTTCGCGGCGGTATTTAATTTAAAATAATTGAATAATAATAACACATATTTTAAAATAATTAAAATAACAGAATTGAATCTAAAATTGGTAAATATTAAGTATGGGAAAAGGTTCGTGGCGTTTTTCCCGTTAGATGTAACGAACTTTTTCCCACACCTAATATATCGAACAAGGGATCCGCTTCGACGATCTTGACGCATATTTTCAAGGTCACGATATTCTAACAAGTTTTACTCCGTCAGTCCTTATCCATTAAAAAGTTATTAATAAAAAAGTTTAAGAAATAATGTTTATTTCTGCTATATACAATGTTAAGAACTATCCCAAATCCTTCTCTCCTTGATTTTCCGTTCTAGCTACAAACAAAAAGTGTCAACAGAGATTAAAAAAGGCAAAAGAGAGGAGAAAGATCAGAAAATTAAAGACTCCGATATAATCGAAGAGATAATCGTAGAGCATGAAAACGTAAAAGAAAGAAAGGATAACAAGGAAGAATGCGAAGAAAACAAAAAAAACGAAGAAAATAAGATCAAAAGAAGTAAGGGAGGAGGAGAACATACCCCTAGAATTTGTCAAGAGTTTAAAGATGTAACGGAACAAGAAAACATAACAAACTTAAAGGAATCGTCAACGTAGGTGTTATTTTATATAAAGCGCACCTACATACGTAGGTGTTATTTTATATAAAGCGATATGTTAATTGATTCAATTATGCATTTCGTACACAGTTTAAAGCATAGCGAAATCGACTGTCGTTGCGACGGTCTGATGAAATAAATAATTCAATATACGGGAAATAATCATTTTAGGAGCAGAATGTTAAGCACGCCGTTAAGTAGTAGAATGAAACCTCGAACGTTGTTACATTTAAAATCAAATAAGGTGGATCCAGTTACAGACGTGTAAGCAACGAAAAATTCTCACAAATGCGACAAACCGAGACTACATGAAAAGAATGATTTTGTTAAAGTATCTAAAAATTTAATTAGAATTGAAAATAATTCTATTGAATCAATAAATATAATGATATAGAACGCTTAACATTAAAAATATCAACGTTTTTTATTCGTTAAAAGGATAAGGTGAATCAAGATACAAAAATATTTTATAGTATAAAGGAAATAATTATTGTGAAAAGAGAGCAACAAAATGTCAAATTCTATTTTGTATACAAAAAATGTAATTAAGTAATCTAACAAATAGAAATAATCAATGGCTGCATTTAGTAGAGAAAACAATTTTGCAAATGTCGTGGAATTCTTTAATATGTATTGATTTATATATTTAGATAGTAAGTGAATGAGAAATTAAGAGCAAGACTAGTCATATTAAAGAATTTTATTCAGTGCGAAGTTGCTTTCTCTGCTAAACACAGCCAATAATAACCGATAATTTTAATATTAAATCTTGATGATAATACTGTGAAAAATTTTAACAACTTGGCAATCAGTTTGAGCATCCTACAAAATTATTTTGGTGATTAAAACAAGATTATATTCAGATCTGTATCTAGTTAATTTTTTAAATATTTCGTACATGGAAAAATCGTTCTTTCCGTGTACAATGTTGACGCAATAATTAGGAACTTTGCTTGTCACTTAGAAATGTATTCGTGATAAATGAGGACTGCATCCCCGAAAGGATGGCATCCAGGACGATACAGGATGATAATCAGAGTCAATCATTTCATAGTCAAGGAGTATAAAAACATTTCTGTTCTTAAGATATCAAGAGTTGGAAAGTAAACTCCAATTATGCGTTGAATCTTTATTCCTATTCTAGAGCGAGCATTCAGCAAGGATTGGAACGCCGAATTCTATAATTGAACGTCAGTTGAACGCTGCTTGTTTGCTTTACAAGCGACAGAAGGTGATTTCAAAGCGACTTAAAAAATTTGGAAATTTTTCAAGTTCTTGATTTGTACTGTCTCAACCGTGTGCTTTTCAGAGTTTAACGCCAACTTCGGACAATTCAAGATACTATATCGTCTTTAAGGATAAAAAGGGAAGATACTTCTGTGAATTTTGCGCACCGCCGGAAACTAGAAAGGTAAACGATCCATTCCCATTACGACTAAACACGCATCACTCATTTGCTGCAACACAACTCAAGAAACAAAATTTTCAAAATTTAGAAAATAAGTTCGAACATTTTGAACATAAAAATTTTGTAATTTTATTAATTTTTAAATGCAATTTTGATGTAATAACTGATTATGAAAGAATAAAATGTACATATGTTTTTTCTTTATGTTTCGATTCTTTTTTCCACAAGTAATTAAAAAATAATAATTAAATTGTATTATTATTGTAGTAGTAAAAGAGCAATATACATACGCGCATATTAATTGCATGCTATAAATTTATCATTTCAATTTTTGAAAAAAAATTATTCTGCGACTTGTTTTTTTCGATTGAAAAAAACTTTGTATCCACTTTGATCAATAAAACTATATTTTGGAAGAAATGAATTTTATTCAATTAAATTGATTCATTATTAATGCAAAATATTTAATATCTCAGGTAACATGCAGATTCGAAGGCACGGACTTAAGAAAGTTACGATGTGCCAGTTGTCGATTGCATTTTCGTGATCGAGGAATCAGAACTGTAAGTATTTGATACGTAAAAGATTATTGAAGTTAAGCTCTGTCCAATGAAAGAAATGTTAGGAGCACGAATAAAGAGAATTAGAGAAACAAAGCAAATTAGAAATAGAAATTAAGTATAACGCGCAAAAAAGGTACAAATAAAAAATATAAAATATATCGTATCTTATTTATATTTTTATTCATTGCGTGTTATATTTAATTCCTAATTTTTTTTATTTAATATTTATTCCTATTTCTTCCATTGCGCGCAGGGCCTCAGCTGATGAAAAGTTATTTTTATTCGCAGAAATCAGATACCTGTCCAAGATACACTCGATTGCAAAAGCACATGGCTTCTCCCTCCACCACGTAAACAACAATCACAATTACATATCTCGCGTCGATAAAACCGCACATTGTGACCGAAAACGTCGATCGTGATTACTTCGTTAAAAATATTTATTCCTTACAATAATAGTCATTAGAAATAGCGATTAAGGAACTTAAAAGTATATTTGTCTTCGCGCGGACATGCTGAGAAGAAATAAGCAACGCTGATCGCGTTGTTGATTATTATTAGCTGTAACTTAACACTATGGTGTAAGATAACACTATCGAAAGAACATGATTCGTACTTCTTTGCGACATTCCTCGAAACATGATATAAAGTGCGGGATGCACAGCCAGCGGCGGGATGCGCGTCACTTGTAATCTGCTGTAACATCATTAATGTATCGCTGGCTTAATGTCGATTTTATCTTTATCTTTCATTTTCAGTCTTGTATTCTTAAAATATAGCATGATTTCTCGGAAATGAGGTTTGGCTTAAGGTTCCTGACTAGCCGCCGCGATCATATTGGATCGTGACGTGATAAAGAAATGACACGTTGACGTTTCTTGCATGCCACTTATGAATAAAGAGAATTTTATTAAAATAATAATGAGATAGTTACATGAGGATAGTCCATTTTTATAAATATTTTAAAGCATCTTATTATTTTTTCCGAAGCCATTCTTATCTTCCCTATAGTCAATAAATAGTTGTAAAAGGCAAGTGGAGTGAAAATATATAGGCATAATACATTTTTATGCCTATTTTCACTTTCATGCCCCTTATGACTATTTACTAATTGGAAGGAGAATAAAAGTGGATGGAGCGTTTTGAAGTGATTTCATTATTTTGTCAAAATTCTCTTTGCTTACAAATGACATGCAAGAAGTTTCAACATATTATTTCTCTGTAATCATTCACCGTGATCCAATATGACTTAATCAGAAGCCTTAATTTCTAGCGAATCTCGAAGTTCTCTCACTCCGAGTACTGACAATAACAAAAAATATAACGATAAAAAATCTGAGACCCGAAAACTGCGTTCAGAAAATATACGGGTAATTCATCATGCATTTATATAAAATAAATATAGTAAATATGTCAGCGCGAGACTTAATCTAATGTAAATCTGCAATCTATGCAAATGAATCGCTATTACATAGATCGTTAAAAAATAATTAGATGCCAACGATTATGCGCGATTTAAAAAAATGGTAACATCACATTTACCAATAAAATGCTACAAAATAAAAATAATCGCGAGTTACATTTAAGCTATAAATTGAAAAAAATGCGAAGAACTTAGCAACGCTTAAATGCTTACATTAAAAAAAAAAAATTTTTTTTTGTACTAATTGTGCGAATCATTCTCTTTGGCAGCAACGTCAATAATTAAAAACAAAAATTATACCTTAATAATTATCCCATTAGAGCACACGAAATAAACGTAAAAACGCCGCCGTTCTATAAAATCTACATAAAATGTCAAAAGAAAAAAACAAAAAGAAGAGAGAAAAGGAAGAATCATAACTGAGCGTGAGCAGCTTCTTGCTTCAAGATCGGTCTGGGCCGTTTCTCGGTGCCGTTTGCCATGAGCGGACCGAAACAAGTTGTCACATTTTCCGCAGCCGGACAAATCGGTGTAAAATTCACAACAAGATTCGGCGCGTAATTCTTAACGTAGCATGACGTAGCGATGTTGGTTGTACGCGATACCGCGTTGTTATTTCCTGATTTCATCAGGATTCCACCGTGCCAGAATTCATAGTCGAATTTCTTGCTGATGGGACCTGGATCCGTAATCGATCTTCGCATACCGATCTGTTCGTTACATTGATACGATCGACAATCACAGTTATGAGTGTGATGAGTGACGGCCGAGGATTGCGGATAAGCTGCAACGTCCTTCGAATAGAGATAAGCTGGCTGCTGCAGCAGCACATAACATGCCGGATAATTTTCATCATGGACAGTGGCGATTTGTCGAGTCTGATCAACCATCTTATTAGTAGAGAAACTGGGTTGGCAATTTGAAACACCGGAATCGTTTGAGCATTGGTATCCGTTAAACAAGGAAGGCGATAGATATTTCGGGTCGTTCTTCCAATCGTGCGAATTGCTCGGAAATTTGTCCAGCAAATCGTAAGTCAATGGACTGTCGGGACTTGTGGACGAGTTAGGTAATGTGGGCATCAGATTAGAACTCCACATATCAAAGTTGGGAAAACTATTCGCCTCTTTTTTTCGTTGCATCTTGTCCTGGAAGTAATGTTTGTTCGGTGGCTGTACGTTATCATTGATATCCGTGAGCACCATCTGCTTCTCGTCCTTGTCCTGCAAAGTATCATTCATGTCCGATATGGCTAGCATAGTAGAATAACGAGTGGCGTTACAGTTGTGATTGGTGGGTTTAGTGATCGATGGATTAACTTGGCCATTCGGTGGGCAGATTGGCAAAATCTTTTTCCGGCCGCGGTTTAAAAGAAGAGAAGATTCGTTTTGTAGTATCGGTGAAACTGACGAGGACGTAGTCTTCTTGGATTGCAGATATTTCCGGGTAATCTGTACGTCACCTTTATCATCAACACTGCCACGATCTTCATACTGGCAATATAGAAATGCGATTTATATGAAGGAAGAAATATTGCTAAATATTGCTAAAGCGGAAGTAAAGATTTGATTGCACCGATTTATTGATCGATTAACATTACGATTCCTGTTAGCTTATCACTACAATCTTAGATTATGACATTAGAAGCAAGAAAACAATAAAAATTCTGGCAAAAAGATTATATTTGAATAGAAATATTTGCAATAGAATGGATTTATAAAATATATCAAAAATTCTTCTTATTTCGAGGAGATATTAAATTGTTTTTGATTTTTTTTTATGCACCATTCATTTCCAAATTATTTATTAATCAATGAAATAAAAGGAAAGTTTTCAATATATTTTATAAGTTAATTCAATATCAACTATAAATGGTGTGGTCTGTAGAAACATATTTCTATATTAATATATTTTGCAAAAATTTTCACTTATATAATTTTTCGCTTCTGAAATCATAATTTGAGAGAGTATAGCGAAGAATGAATAGGATTTTTTCTTAATAATCTTATCTTAATATAAAAATTATTATATAATAATATAGTAAAGTAACATCATATTGGAATATGCTTTATTGTTTCATAATCAATGGAGATTCGTATATGTCCAATGATTTGATTTCATTGAATTTTCTGGAATTTTTGCAATTGATCGATATTCAAATATGTACGATATCGAAATATGTACTTATTAACATATCATTGAAGCATATAATTGTATTCTTTTTATAATCAAGATGGCATTTTAAATTATCTTTGCAAACGTTAAGATAATCATGTTTTCGAAACATATGGCGTCAATAGATAAGATGTGTGGCAATATAAGACGTTAAAAATAATTTCGTAATCTTCTCGAGCTTATTCCTATACTTGTATGTCAAAAACCAAATTTTTTCATTCAAAAATATTCTCACGTGAAAAAATATTCTCCTGTATCCATAAAATCTATACGAGTTTTGGAAGCAAGTAATATAATATATTATATTTGTCTTTCATAAAATGCAGCGTGATATATCGGAGCACGGTAAATATCCTGTTTATCAAAGCCACCTCTTGAACTTGATATATTGTACATTCAAGATCATGACCCTGAATGAATTAAAGTCTATAGGCACCTATCATAAAACAAGCCAGAATGAATTCGTATCATGAAACAAGTCAGGATGGATTCCAATCGAAATTATTTCATTTTTCTTAAAAAACACAATCAAAATCTAAAAAATAATTGAATAATTTTGATCGAAATCTATTCCAAATAATTCCATACATATCTAGATTCTAAATTTCAATTGGCTGCGTAAATCGTCATTTAATCTTCGGTAACGCACGGGTTATTATGTCATTTTTTTCTTAGTTAGAAAATACTCTACGAGACTATAATAATCTTGTTGTGAGATTTCTAGTTAAACAATGATAGATATCCTGATAAAAAAGAACAATATTAGACTATTTTTAAATCAAAAGCGAAACATAAGTTAATCATTGGAGACTGCGGAATCCTCTAGAGATAGAAAATAAAAATTATAGTAATTACATACAGTATAAGGGATACAGTCCTAATGACTTTGATCTTGATATATGTTGTCAAGATCATGATCTTGAATGACTTCCAACAGGGGTTTTAGCAGTCACTCATTATTTATGAAAAAATTATTAGCAAAAAAAGTTTAAGAAATAACATTTTATTTCTTCCACATGCAATATTAAAAACTATCTTACATTTTAGGAAGGTATGAAGAAAGTATCTAGAAACAAAACAATATTTTTTAAACTTCTTTTATGCATAACTCTTTAATGAATAACAAAAGTCAGCTAAAACCTATCGGAAGTCACTCAGTATTTGTTGTTTAAAAATTTTTGAAGTTTTACAATTTTTTAGAAAGTTCTCAGATTTTTAAACATTCTGAAAAATTATATGAAAAATTTTGAGGAAAATTTTCATCAAGACAATGACTCGTATCATTATAATGCGGAATGTAATTATTAATAAGAAAATTTTTCGGACACTTTTCCACAATAACGCGTGTTATCAAAGAAAAAAGAGGAAAAAGAGTTTACTTGCAAATATACGTTAAATCTAGTTATTCTGTCCGAGCAATGTTAACAATACAGACAGGTAAGTAGCAGTTTACTCTTACCGTTCGGGAGCACATACCATTTCAGCTTTGGCCAGATAAATCCAAAGCTTGCGCCATGTGCTGAACTTGTTCTGATCACTGAAATTGTATCGCATTTCCTTCGAAGCATATCGAGTCGACAACGGGTTACGATAGTCGCAATAATCGTTATTCGGCACTTTTGAGACACTCATGATTAATCGAGAAAGAGAAAGAGAGATTCAGAACGAAAAGAACTGTCCAACGCGACCGTGTGAATGGAACTACATGCGATCAGCTGATACCGCCGGTGCTGTTCTATTTATGGGCTACATATCTAGCTCTCTAGATTGATTAAAACGAAAAACTGCGTACTAGCGCCACGTCTTGGATAATACATGGACTACTTCAAGCCGCTTAGCGCTCTACCGATGATTCAGAATGAATGCAGATTCAGATGAATCGAAGAAAAACTTGAGAGTGCATGGTTATCCCGGCCTTTTTTTGTGTACCTATATCAAATCTCGTAAGATAATGTCCAAGAACGAATAATCAAGTCTAATTATTCGCCCTTGTCTAACCCGATCATGTAATAGCATGGAAGAGAAAAAATGGTTTTAACTTGAAGTATCTTACTATTGATAAGCATTCTCTTATTGGTTTTAATTAAGGAAATAACAATAGTATACGCACATTCCAATATGACAATGTTCAATAAAATAAAAAATGTGACTCGATAAATCTTATAATTTGTTATTATTTTTTTTCGCGATTATTTTTCTATCTTAAGTTAAAGCAGTGAAAATAATTTGTCACAAATCACTATAATTAAACAAAATTAAAAGATATTAGATAGCCACTGATATTTGAACATTTCCGTACGTAAATTTAACTCTAGTTATACACACTGAGATCCCAGAAACCCCAACGCAATTTGCTAAATGGAGATTTTTTTCGTGTTTCTAAACTTTTCTTTTTCTTTGAATTTATATATCTCGAAGCTTCTTAATTCTATCGACTTTTACACATTATGTTTCTTAATCAATTCTCCATCAATTGAAAAAAAAATTAATAGAAATATGTTCATTTTTACCGAGTTACGGTAATAAATATGAATAGAATCCCAAAAACCCGAATGATGTGTACATCAAGGGTAGAAAAAAAAATGTGTATAATTAGGATTAACAAAAATAATTTATGTTCAAAAAAAGAATCGATTAAAAAAGTGAATTTGCGTAATCTATAAATTTCAGTGCTTCAACTTTAATTATTGAAATGTATTTTTGGAAAAATAAAAATTATAATTCCTGCTCACCACATTAGAAGGATTCCAATCGACACGCGCCCATTCGACGTGGACTTCGTTGCATTTGAAAAGTCTTTCAGGTCTCAATTTTCGTCTCGCCAAAGCTGCGTTGCGATGAGATTTGAAGGAAACTATAGCATAAGCCGCGTCATGATTCGGAAATCGATAAATAGATACGTATTCGATGTCCCATGCTGATGCATAAATTACCTAAACATAACGAAAAAACAAATTGACATTTTCATATTATCTATAATTCCATATCAGAGAGAAAAAATTCTAATTATGACTTCATATTCCACATAATGCAAAGTGCACTTGAAAAATTAAAGGTGTAACATACACGAACACACGTAGAGTGGACCATTTTATTTATCTCGCCGATTTTCTAAAAAAATTTTTAAAACAAAATATTTGAGACAAAAGTTGTTCTTACTAGAAGGAAAAAAGATGGTAATCTTAATTGACCTTGAGATATCTTTAAGATGAAATCAAGGTTTAAAATTTTTTAAATTAAATTTTGTAGTTTTTGTTATTATATAATATAATTCCTCTAATTATTTTGCATATAAAAATGTTTAGATAGAGATGCTAAAAAAAATCAATAATTTACGAAATATTTTATATACTTTATTCTGGTACACATGTTGACATGAAATATTAAATATTTACATAAATTTTATTAGCATAAATTCTTAAGCTTTTGATAATACTTAATACTTTTATAACAGAAGATAAATTGATGTAAAGAAAATACATAGTTGTTTTAAAAAAATATGTA
>Ga0157362_1001390_pt1 | contig 10224 bp, 8 predicted proteins | sample AttlaeALBM3_FD_111480 | JGI IMG/M metagenome (GOLD analysis project Ga0157362, IMG submission 111480) | Fungus gardens microbial communities from leaf cutter ant in Ribeirão Preto, State of São Paulo, Brazil - Atta laevigata ALBM3 | ecosystem: Host-associated > Fungi > Mycelium > Unclassified ... | reverse complement strand
TAAAAAGTACTTCTCCAATTAAAACAGATTAATTTTTAGTTTATAGACTTTTTTCCTTAAATGTTAGATTGATTTTTCATTTATATTAATACTTCAGTAATTAACATCAAAATGTGTTCTAAATAAATCTAGATATTTTTAACTTTCGAATTAATTTGATAACTGATGTCACATTTAATTATCGTATATTGATATGTGGTACATAAAATAGTAACGATAATAATTAAACATATATTATATATTACATATATTAATTCATGTTCGTTCCCAAAATCCATTAGTTAATCTGTACATGATTCTTGTCCTCTGTATATTTCTTTAAAATAGGAACACTTGACTAAATAATAATTCCTGTAATTTCCTTTTATTGAAATAAACAATTTTACAAATATTACTTTCTAAAGATGTTAAAGTATATGTAACAATATTTAATAATTTATACTTGTAAAAGTGATAAAAATTAATCCAATAATCGTCTAATAAAAGACCGGAAAAATCATCGTGTATATCAAAGGTTAACATACAATTCTTAAAGAAAATTTTCTATGAAAGTATAATTTCAATTGAAGTTATTGTAAACGTTCTTGGAGAAATGACATGAGTCATTGAATGAATCCGTCTCATCTCCTGAGCCGCGATATTTTACCACAGACGAACTGCCGAGAGCGCGGAATTTACTTCGACGGTGAAATTTATTATTGATCGAACCTAACGACGAGAACATGCTATCACGCGCGCAATCGGCGGAGTGCCTGAGCGATCTTCGAAGTATGGCTGACGCGTATGAAATTTATTACGCTACATTTATCGCAATCAAGAGCGCGCATCGCATTGCGCTCTCGAACTCTCCTACGTTCTCCAAGTGCGCGCTCTTTGCTGTTAGCGTCGGCGCCTCGCGTTGCGCGTCTCGACGACGTTCATCGGCCGGCCGTCGTCGCTGGCGAGATCAAGATCGCATCTTCGGAAGACTCCACCACTATACGGGGCGGCCTGTCGCATCGTTACGAGGCGTGTATATGGCCGACGAAGGACGAAGACCGAGAGACGATCAAAGAGGAGTGGAAAGAAGACTTCGCAAGAGAGGAGGACGAACGAAGAGACGCGCGCCTCTCGGCAGGGCAAGAAGGGAAGAGACGGAGATTGAGAAAGGGAGAGGTCGGTGGAGGTTACAAGGTTACACGCGTCCAGAACAGGGCCCGCGAGCGCGAGCGAGCGAACGAGCGAGTGCGCGCGGTGAGGCCCGCCTAAGGTTCCCACGGTGCCTGCTCGCGGCGAGGCCCCGGCGAGGCTCTCTCGCATGCTACTCCACGCTATGCTCTTACGCTATACGAGCAACATTAAGGTTGAGGAAGGCATGGAGAAACGAGCGACCTGGGCGAACTCGATGAGGAACAGAGAGAGAGAGAGAGAGAGAGAGAGAGAGAGAGAGAGAGACTGCGAGAGCGAGAAGGTGAGAAGAAGAGAAAAGTCGAGTGGTCGGAAGGAGGTGGAGCGCACCGCGATGAGAGAGGGAGAGAGAGAGAGAGAGGAGAACAGGAGGAGAGGAGGCGAAGGTGGGACCACGCAACAATCATGTATACGCGGCGCGTTATTAATATCTGCTTTCGTTCACCTCCGCCCGCCGCGGTGATTCGTAAGCGCGGGTCTCCGCGAAACGAACTCGGTTCGCTTATGCGAACATTGCGAGCGGACTGGTTCTACGAGCGAACAATTCTTGCGCACGCCAGCCGTAATCGCGCGAGAGAGCGAACGACTAGATCTTTATGGATTTTAGCGTAATCCAGCCGTGAATAATGCGTCAGCCGTGCGTGAATTACGCGCCGAACGTGGGACTCAGCGGCGGTTTCGCTTGAAGACGATCTCGTTTGATCATGAATTTGTTCAACGGCGAATTCGCCTGAAAAAGAATTCGCTCGACGACGATTCTCTTCACAACAAATTTATTTGATAGTAGATTTCGTTTAACAATAATCTCATATGAATTTTCAATTTGCATAATGTTTATTAGATAATAATTTCAATACTAACACGTAAATGTTTTATTCAAAGACGATAATAAATTTTGTTTGAGGAAATTCATTTAAGAATGAATATATATTGACCCATAACTAGATTTCGTTTACTGATAACTCGATCAACTCTTAAATACTATCAATACAAATATTATCAAATTTTATGTATGAGTGAACAAGGTCATTAAGTATTAATTGAGCTATGCTTTCAGTGGAGTTATTAGGAGGTCCAATCATACTAAAAGCTAGAATAAATGGACATAAGCTTTTAAAAATTCTGATCGTTATATATTAGATTAGATCCTAGTGATCGATAACAGAGAGCTGATAAGTAATTTCAATTTTTAAACAGTGTTACTATGTATTTTATTTAAGTGTATGAAGAGACACACGCGCACACATACAATTGGACTACATGATAACTCTATCTTTCTTTCTTTTTGTGTTAATAATTAGATTATTTGTATTTATAAAATTTACAGAGTATAAATATTTGGTCATTAAAAGTATGAAATGTATGAAATAAATTGTGTTACATTAATTAAAAGTGGCCTAGGATAACTGTCCTCATTATAGTGACTTTTAAACCACTGTTCATTACTGAATTAATCATTAAATATTGTAGCTTCAATTCTGTTTGCTTGAAATTAATGTCTTTTTCAACTATTTTTTAAATAATATTTTTTAATAAAAAAAAATTTTAATTTTTTTATATAATGTTCTTGATAAAAATAAAATGTTTTTATTCCTATTAGTGTGACCTTTAAGAGGCAATGGTCTTATTACTGTGTCCTATGTCAATACGCAATTGACATTGTAACATAGTTGGTAAAACAGAAAATAGATGTAAACAAATTGTTTAAATTAATATTACATAAATCATATTTTAATTATATTTACAATTTTAATGTATGTTTATATAATACAACATTTTGTTTCAATAAAGGATATAGATACAAGCTTAAAATTTTGCAGCATTATTGTGGATTCGCATAAATTTCTCAAGTCGTTTGAAAAAATGTTTACTGTATTTTAATAGTTAAAAAATAGAATATTATCTTCGATATACATTAATAATTTAACTTTAAAAAATATTTTCTTATTTATTCGTGCTCTTTCTTATGATTTATTTAAATACAAAGGAAAATTAATAGAGACAGCTATCCTATATGCTCGCATATAAATAATATGTATCAATAGCGATACAGTGTCACCCAATAACGATAGCATTCTAAGATTAATAAGATTTACTTAAGATATTTTCGTGTTTCTCACAGTCTACCTAAGACAAATCTATCGATCTTTTACAATCCAAATTAAAGATCCACCGGCAAGGTGTATCTCTTGCCTATCTCGCGATCAAGACGGAGTTCGCTGGCGCGAAACGAATAGGCTTAAATATAGCTGCTTAACCAGACAGATGCTTAACAGCTCCGTTCGCTTGCTTTCCGCCAATCCGCCGCGGTATACGCTGGCGCATCTCTCTCGTCGGAGATTATATCCGCTCATCAGGCGTTAATATCGAATACTGCGTGTGCGGATTCCAACCCGCCATTTACCGTAGTTAAATTGCCGCGAAAATGCGAGTAACCCGAGCTCACGCATACGTGGGAGAATCGCTGGAATTTTTTCTCCACGGCGATGTCCTTTTAGCTTATTTTCGGCGCGCGGTCAAGCTGAGTGATCGTTCTTTTGACTCATCGTCGATATGTCAAAGTCATCTTTCGGGGTCGTCTTCCCTCTCAATTCATCACAGTTCATCCGAAACTGGAAAGATTATTTTCCGAACGTGATCCACCTGTTCGAATTCCCCGGAGTTTCCGAGTGCGAGTCGCACGCCTCTCTCGCGTCGTGCACAATTCTAAAAATTGTCGGCATCCTTACCGGGAGCCGAGTCGTCGGCCGACTTTCCCACGCCGTTTACGTCAATGATGCCGATGACTTGTGGAGACTCCGCACGCGCACAAACGAGCAGACCGCTTGTCTGCGTGCTTCGCGAGAATTGTCTATCGCTATCATGTATCCACATGCATCCACATGCTCTTATTACATCATCGGATTTTGTATTTCGTTCATAATCTTTGAACGAGCGGTATAACGTGATTTAGTACTGTAGTGTCGTTGCTGTGAAATAAGTATCATTGAATTAGATTCTTTATTATTTCGCGCTATCAGCTAGAAAAGTGCAATTAAATAAAGGTAACAGCACAATGAAAGCACGTTTTCCCGGTGATATTGGAATTATTTAAGAACTTAAGTATCTCTAAGTTCGAAATTTATGTTCTTGTCGATACCGGATATATATTTGTCGGGTTTTGTCGAGTTAGCCGGCGCGTATCGAATCGCCTCGTGAATGCGTAATCAACTTACCGTACCCGACTCGACGTTGGTGATAAATAGCGATTTAATGAAAGCCGAAGGTGCGTGGAGGAAAATAACGCAATCTCGCAGTGTCGAGAATCCGGGTGTGGGCTCATGGATTTCGCGAGGAATTCGCGAACGGCAAGGCGGCATGGCTAAAACTGACTTTACGTGCTCTGATCGCGGTATCTCTCCATATTATTGGCACGTATTCGAGGGAACGGCGTAATTGCCGCATCGCGCGAACGAAGAAAGAGGAGAAGGCCTGTTCGCAAGAGAAAGATGCAAATAGCGGCAAGCCGCACATTATAGCAGTGGCGGAATTCACCTGCCTCGCATCGCGAATCAGCTCTCTCCGCGACAAATGTGGGCGGAAATGTGTGAAACGCGACTCGTCTTAAAAATCAGCATAACTTGGATCAAGAGATTAGACTCGTTTATCGCTCATTTATTGCAGTAATGCACTTAACTCACAAATTGTCATTTTTTTAATCACTTATAAAAAAACGAGAACATAAAAGAAAGAAACATATAATACTTTAAAAGTACATATATACTTTTATTCCTCTATAATCAGTTATTACACCAAAATTGCACTTCAATTTAATATTACAAGATTTTAATGATATAAAATATTCAAACACTAATTTTTTAGAAAAAACTTAATTTATTTATTTTTTTTTAGTTGTGTTAGAAATGAGCAAAATGTAAACGTACTTTCCTCGAAATTAAATTCTAATCGGTATTCGCGAGTCCAATGGACCCAGATATTTTTTTCAACTATGTTAATTCATTCCAATTTGTAAGAAGAAAACGCAGTGATTATGGACTTTGCAAATAAGGCAAGCTAATTGCTTCCTATAATTTTTTGCATAATTAGTTTCATGTAATTTATCATTTCTACAACTCAAAGAAAATTTAATTTTCTTGTCTATCGCCAACCTCTAGTAGAAAAAAACAAATACAAGTATATATGTAAATTTACAGAAATTGACGCATTTTATGACATTTGTTGATGTATATTGAGGAAAATTTAATCAAGCGTAGCGATAAATGATCTCGATATAACTATCCCTGAAGCGAACAATATATCCAGACACGAGATTAATTATTCTCGTAAAATTGTAAAAGACATTTTTTACAATTTTATATATACCTTGCTTAAAGTGCGAATTGCAGCTGTCGGTATTTTATAAATGCGCTTCATGTTACAACGTTTTCTAGCAAACGCACCTGATATATCTGCCGATCATAATTAATCACCTTCTTCTCATTAAATTATAAGAGAATGTATTCACCATATCCAAGATCAACTGATAAATCGTAGAAATATCTTCCGTCTCGAAAGCACGATGACTCGCCATCAAATATGTGTGTACGTTCGTCGTGTAAATCAGCTTTAAGATGAGCCATCAATGTTAAGTAGGCATAGACAGAAGTCAGGAAAAAGCGAATAATAGTGTAGGTGTATGTATATGTTTGCGCGAGAGAGCGCATATCGGCGCTGCGCATAAAGCCGACCAACATAGCAAGCCTTTTGCGGCTGAACTTTCACATTCTGATTGGAACAGCGATCTCGGTGCTTCGAGAGTCCCTGAGGTCACCGTTCGAATTGACCAGCTGCCGTTCCGAGTCAAAAGTCATTTGTTTCCAACTGTATATTAATCTAATTTCAGGTCTTATAAAAATATTTAAATTAAATATTTAAATTAAATTAATGTGTTTAGCGAAAAAGCAGCTTTGCACACGACTGTTGTAATATTTTTTATTATAATTGGTTTATACATTTAAATCCAGTGAGGAACTAAGACGCAAGATCAATCTATTAATCTTACAACAATTGCAAAGCAATTTTGATTGTCTCTGCTGATACAGCCAATATTAAAAATATTGTGTTTTCGCAGAAAAAGAAGAAACAAATGAAATTATATTTTCATGATATTGTTTGCTAATTCATTAAACTATATTTATTTTATTTCTATAAATACGTGTTTCTTTTTACATTTATTTTTCTATCTATCTATGTTAGATGAAAATCACTCACGTTAAATCAAATTCATTCATTCTCTGATATAAAAATCTATTGGCAGTAAAAATTTTTTTTCTTATCCTAACGTTCTTTTTTCATAACTCGATGTTTATTGATGACAATGCGAATCGAGCACACGAACAAAACTCAATGTCAAATTTCTGAATCTGAATCAATACGCCTCGTTGAATATTCAATGGCGATAATTCAACGCAAGCGTGAATCTAAGGGAAAAAAATAGACGTGTTGACGATCAAGTGGAAAAGCCGCGGTGAGCTCGGATTGGCTGAGGATGAACAAAAGGCGCAAGATTACGTGCACAAGATGGACCTTGCACCGCTGAATATGCATATCAGACTCGACCGCCGATCGTAATCCCCCACAGACGGTGTCAAGCTCTCTTGACCCGACAGTTTTGTCATGGTAATGCGACTACTTTGTATTTTAATGCTCGGAAAGAGATTATACGGGTAAATATGGGGAAGCGTGGTCGCTTCGTACGCCGGCCATCGTGTCAGGAAGTTTGTGCGATTGATGAAGAATTTTTGGAATAGGCTAGTAATATGTTAAAATGCATGTTAACGATCTCATTGCTCCCTAAATAAATAATTCATTTTTAAAGTCCCCTCTTTGTTAAATATAACTAAATTCAGACGAAAAATTCCTTTCTGTAGTGAATTGTTTGTATGCTTAATTCAATATAATTATAGCCTAGTTTAATTGTATAGCTTAGTTATTGTGCTAAAGCTTACAAATTTTTTTTTAAATAATAAGATTATTCATGTCATTATCAAAAAACGCCATTATTGATATAAAAATATTTTTGAAAAATGTTATGTATTTAAATTATTTTATATTTTTATTGGAAGTTTATATATTATATAAAGTATTTACATAAATACAGAACACACACACACACACACACACACACACACACACACACACATGTATATTTCATATATATTTCATGTTATACTTTAAAAATTATTTTAATTTGCATATACATATGTATTAAATTATGCAAGAAAATTAAAATATCCTTTATTACAAGATATGATCAATTTAATTAGAAAAGTATGTTTAAAAAATGAATACGTGTCACATTTTTATATTATCTTGAATATTTTTTTTGCTGTTCGTAAAACACCGATATGAAAACAAAGAAATTTATTCTACAATTCCGTTAAAAAGCGACAAAGTAAGACACGCATGCGCTGTCACGATTCTATTCTTTCGCAAAAGGGAAAAAAAGGGAGTATATCGCGCATGACGACCTAGAAAATAGCGTCGGTCAAGTAGAACAGAGCGACGATAAAACATCGTATGCGCGCTGTTATTAATCGCAATTAACGTTGAAATCTTGTCAAAGTCGTCCACATTTCCATGAAGCCTTTCCGCAGCCGCGGGGGATGCATGACCGATCGATTCGCCGCTATCGGCGCACGAATCGAGATGCAACGATTTGCCGCTTATTGCGTATCATCAGTTTATCTTGCTATAACGGTATTTCAAATAGCGACTCTTCTCTCTTAGATTTTTGTATACGATGTCCTATGTCCATTGTAGTTCCGTTGATAATGAAGAATTACTCTTTTTCATAAATAAATGGTGCCAAGACATTATTAGTTTTTAAATTGTAATTCTTATGAATAAAAGAATTTTTTCAGATATTAAAATTTGTGAATGCAAATATTGTATCATATTGTAAATTCAAATAATAAAACTTATCTATCTTTAACCAAATACAATGAAAATTACGCTTCTATATTTTCAATAAATATTCGATCTTTTTATTACAAATGAATCTTTCTCGAGCGCACAAAAAAAATGATTTCACTAAAATATTTAAAAATTTAGCTAGATATCTACAGATCTGAAAATAATTTTGTATAGAATTCAAACTGGTTAGAACGTCAAAACTTTTTGTTTATTATACTTAAGATTTCTATGTAATGATTATTTTAATGGTCCAACAAAATTATTTTCAAATCTGTATCAATTAAATTTTTAGAAATTTCAGGAAAATTGTTCTTTCTTTGTGAAATAGTTTTTGTGTAAAAAATTTTAAAGGATACCCTATGTTTTTAGTCATTAATATATATATATCTTTTTTTAAATCATGATATTGCTTTTTAAAAGTCATTTATATCAAGTTTCACATTAAAGATTGAATCAGCGAGCATTTCATAAATCTAGCGACTAGTTTCCCGCGGGTCTACGAAGTAATGAACTCCATCCGTGAAGATAGGCTGATTTTCTCTCATCAATTACTTCCTCGTACGGCTCATCGGAACAGCGCGAGCGTATTCTTATCCCCCGTTGTGGATAAGAGCAAACGAGTGGTGAAGTGTTCGGGGCTGAGAAGAGGAGGCCAAGAGCCGAGTGAGTCTGGCTGCCAGCCGGATTACTAATCATTTCCCGGGTCCGAGAAACCCCGCTAATTGATTAAAGTCACGATCCTGACCCTGCTGTAATATCGGCAATCTCTCGCCGGCGCACGCTGGCGAAGACAGAGCGAGGGAGAACGGAGATAAATACAGATGAAGAAGGAGAAAGAAGAAAAGAGAAGAAGAGAAAGAAAGAGAGAGAGGGGGGGAGGGGAGGGGAGGAGCAGTCCTTTCGGAGTGGCCGTCTTGCGCGCATTTTCCCCCCTTATTTTTCTCTCTCGTTATTCTGCCCCCCCTCCCCCCGCTATTTTGACTCATCCCCGTAGCTCACGCTCGTCGCCCGCGTCGTCTCCCCATTGTTGCGCGCCGGCAAGGGAAACAATGTCTAATTTCAGTTAATGCGGCTATAATGGTCGTCGTTGCATCGGGGCCGCGCGCGCGGAACTTCGACGCCAGGAAAGAGAGATAAGTGAAATCCGCGCGCCGGCATGGCGCACCGTGAACGCCCATGTGTCCGTCCACCGTATACATGGATGGTACCACACGTGCATGCACACACGCGGCCACGAGTGCACACAGCCGTGACTGGCATGCTGGATTATCGGCTGCTCTCTACGAGGATTTCATAACCGCTGGAGATCCACGTGCGGTTGCGAATATATACGATTACCCGCGAGGATAGGGGGAAGGAACTATCGTCGCTGATCGAGTGATCGGTCGATCGATCAGCCGATCGACTGTAAGATCGGCTGATTGCACGCCGTAGATAGATTGATAAGACCTGACTCTCTGATACTCTGTAGTCCGTCAAGCGGAATTCTGAAGGATGTTGAGTATTCAGAATTTTTACTTGAAAGCTTCCTGGGAAAATTCAATGTAAATATTAATTGTCAATGTATCAGCACGCGATCCTAATTAATAATAATAGTTGATTTCACTCTGCGTGTGATTTGACTAACAACAATATAATAATAATATAATTACGTTGCTATTAAAATTGATATCATATTATTATATTACAATTGGAAATAATAATTGATTCTGACACTCTTAATTGAAATATGATATGAACTACGTGGAATAAATTTGTAAACAAAATAAATAAATATGAAAATTCTAAATTCTAGATAATCAAGGATACGATTAAAAGTCAATAACTAACGCGAGCTGATTAATATATAGCTGATTAATATACTCGTCACTGGCAAACCACAAATTTACACAAGTAATTTAATACTTTCAGGAACTAGTTAACGCAGGATAATTGCTGGTAGTAAACTTAGAATGTGATCTTCATTAAAAGCGATAAACTGGTTAATCGAAGAAAAACGCAATGAACAACGCGAAACACACAAGAGTTTGCGTAATTATTAGAAAATCATGTAATCAGCAGACAATTCGAAAAGAAAGTGAAATGGGCGGACAGACAAACGTG
>Ga0157362_1001389_pt1 | contig 10224 bp, 6 predicted proteins | sample AttlaeALBM3_FD_111480 | JGI IMG/M metagenome (GOLD analysis project Ga0157362, IMG submission 111480) | Fungus gardens microbial communities from leaf cutter ant in Ribeirão Preto, State of São Paulo, Brazil - Atta laevigata ALBM3 | ecosystem: Host-associated > Fungi > Mycelium > Unclassified ... | reverse complement strand
ATTTAACATGTGCTGCACATCAATCAATAGCTAAATTTTAAACTAATTATATTTAATGCACGTTTTAATTAACATTTTCGTTTCTAAGTTTTATTTATATAACTTCAATGTTAACGTGACATATGAAAATGACATGATCAATTTAACATCAAATCCGGAGTAATAATTTGAAAATTGATATTTTGATTTAAGATATTGTTCTGAAAAAAATTTCTAAATCTTAATTGATCTACTTTTATGATATATATATATATATATATATATATATAAAATCTATTTTTTTATAATACTAACTCTAAACATTTGCGCACAGAAATAAATATTTACTCGATAAAAAAGTAGTGAAATCAAATTAATGAGTCTTGTACTAAATAAGTATATGTTTACATTTAATTAATATTATTTAAACAAATATATATTATAAATTTAGTACATTTTTTCAGTGTAGGTGTTATTATTAAATAAAAGTTTCTAAATCTGTATATTTGCATGATTGTACTTTGGCTTTAAATAGTTTCGAATTTTTAATAAATTTAACTTGTCTTATGTTATATTAAGTTTACGTTTCGACACTTTTATTGCAATTTATCGTGATGATTACGAAATATAAACTGATAAATGACGGTTAAATAAATACCGCGTTATACCTTTTTCAATCTATTTAAACACTTCTCCCAAATGATATAAAAATATGCTATTGCACTCAGCAGAATGGTTTCGCCTTCTAACTCATAATGAAAACATCGCGCAATCCGTTTTGGGAATATATCATACACTTAGCAGTTGCTCATGTAATATTCGTGGAAAATCGATGCGATTCATCTTTCCATTTACCATCCAGATAGTTAAATGAACAGATGAAATCTGTCAATCATTCACAATCGTGAATCATTCACGAATTCGATGCTATCTTAAAACGTAAATAAAAGACGCATAAAGTAATGCAATTAAATTCTTTGTGTTAAATTCCTTTTATTTATTCATTCCTTTTTAGCATCGTGACACTATTCTACTATCAAAATTGTGAGGTGAAAGGTTAAGGATGTATTAGGTCTCTCTCTGCAAAAAGTGACTGGAATTAAAAATTTAAATCTTCCATATAAAAATGAATATTATAAACAATTTAACGTCAATATTTATATTTAACAACTTAATAATTTGAATGAAAATTGTCTCATTTCATCTTAATTATTTTTTAAAAACACACATCTACTTCTTAATGAAATAATTTCTTATCGATATTCTAAATTGTGCCGCCAAACTATATTACTTTCAAACACAATGTTCATAGACAAATTTTCATATTAAAATCAAATTTAATTTTGTTAAAAAATACATGCAATACATCCTTAAGCTCGTGATTCGCATTAATCGTTTCCCTTGAATCGTGTCTCTCGAATGATTGTTGAGGGGAAGAAAATGAAAAAAGAATTTTGCAGCAGACACGAGAGCGAGCTTATACGTACCTGTGCCGGGCATAGTCATGATCAGTTCCTGATGAAGCGTGAGGCCACCACCCGCGGACAGACCGGAGCCCAGATTCACACCCAGCACGCCGTGCTCCTTCTCGTACCGCTTCAGATCTTGTGCATCCTTCGCTCCTACGTGCCAGCGTGCGGCGACGAGATGGGTAAGTAAGAAGGCAGAGAAAAAAAGAAGACACGCCGCTTCAGTTTTCTCCCGTCTTTTTTCTTTTTGCCGGGCTTCCTCGTGCTCCGCACATGCCTCTCGCTCGCCCGCCCCACGCGCCCGCTCTACGTAGTTTAAATTTGTATAGGAGCAGAAGCTGGCCGAGGGGTGTACGGATCACTTAGCGAGGAGGTGCGAGAATCGTCACCGTATACTCCGGACTTCTAAGCGCGCAAACATACGTCTCAATACTCAATACATACTCGTTTGCAAGTAGATGTACGCATAAACGTACGTACATATGTACACCTCGTGTCCGTACATGCAAGCGTATGTGCCACGGCGTACGTCATGTGCATACGTGAATACGCATTGCGCATCGTTGTATCGCGGAGGGTGTCCATCTCACAATCAGATCAGAACACCACCCACACTACTCTATGTGTCAGATCGCAGGTATCGCACGTCGTTGTGCATTGTCAAAGATGCTTACGTAATTTACGAGGTAAACTAGTTTAGTCAGGTACAATCACAACGTACGACGCGTTTTCTGCGTCGACCAAGGAGGAAAAGACCACTCGTTAAAAATTTCCACCCATGGAGAACGACAAATGCGCAATGGAATAAATGTGATGGAATAAATGCAATGCTACGCGAAAAATATAGAAAACACTGTAACAGCTCGTACAAAACGGTTATTATTAGTTTTGACATTTATATTGACGTTTATATACGTGATAAATTTTTCGTAAAATTAGACGTTTGATGCAAAGATTTTTTTTTATTGATTAATCTTAAAGTCGTACTTTTTCTAAATTTCTGTGTAAATGTTAATATTTAAAAAAAAAACCAATAAAAAATATTATTGTTTATTGTATGAAAAAGAAATTTCCTGGAAGATCTTTTCACTGCACATTTTATACAAATTCGTTATTTAATAATTTGATTTAAATATTCATACTTTCAATAATAAAATTAATGCAGAATAGAATATATAAAATATTCTATCAGTTTCGTTTGTGTGCCCATAGATATAAAGTTATATAGAGATACCGAGAATCAATATTGAATTATCAAACCATCGTGTAGTAAAACTTAACTGAATGAATATCTTTATATGAATGAATTGTATGACAAGTCATTTTATGATAGATCTTCTTATTCGCGTTATAGAACTTAATGATTTTATTTTATTATATACAATTTGATGGTTCTGGTGTTTATAAGACTTCTCATTTCATAAGAATTCAAATTCTTATACGGATTTATCTTCCTCGAGATTCTCCGTATACAACAATGATAAACTCTATTATCATACACACAGAAATATCACGCGTAATCCCAACATGAATCACAAAGTATCATAGCACATCTTCAAAAAAAAAAAACAAATCTGCAACATTTACTTTGCGTAATTGCCCGTATTATTTCGAGATAATTTCCCTCTAGTTAAAGATTATTTAATTCCGCATTAATTGACCGGATTATCGAAGATAATAATCAAATTAAAATGCTAATCACCAAAGGATCGCGTGGGACGCAGCTAAGCATTCGTTCTACACGTGTATTTTTTCGCTCGTGGAGTATCACGGTAATTCAGGATACGTGAAGCGGCTATAGAAAAAAAAACGAAATTTTTATAACGCTTGGCCGCGCGTTTATCGACATTTGAAAACTTCGTGATTGACAGCCACCCGCTTGAAACGTCTGAATAATAAAGTCATAAATCACATTACTATTCGGAAATGTCGTGACAGACGTATTTATTCGCGTGTCACGCTTGCGAGCTATGCCCGCGTTGTCTCAACGGATTGGCCGATGCACCAAATACAATTAACGTATATCATAAAAAATTTTAACGGACACACTTTAAGTGTTGCGAAATGCGCGCAATGTTCCCAAATCTCATTTTTTGATAAATTGAAGGATGATAATTGAAGACGTATCGACGTAGTCTGCGAATCGGCCAACCGTTAGTAAGTATATGTTTGATCTTATTTGACGGAAGACAGATATAAAATGCAATTTATGAGAAACAAGTCCAACGTCGGTGTGACGTCCCTCACGTTCCCGTAAACTCAGATATAATTACTCCGGACGATTACGATTGTTTGCACGAAATCGAGATTCTATTTGAATAAAAATGAATAATTTCAAAAGAAATCCTTTCGCCATTCGTATGCGTTGCCATAATTATTCAGTTCATTCGATAATCGCAGTATAACGTTAAGTTAAAATTGAACGAGAAACAAGTGTTTAAATCGCATGGTGACAGAATAAATATGATGGAAAAAAATCAACGCTTAACGTGAAAAAAATAGAGCTATAACTTTCTTTTAATCCAGTTAACGTGTAGCGCTTTACTCAGTTCTCACCACCTGCAACATTCTAACTCTCTAAACCGTTCCTCAACTTCTCGCGTAATGTAATCAGTGTTGAGGTAATTAAGATCATCAAACTCGAGAAGCGGCTTTCTTGAGATGGAGATCGAAGACGTGCAACGTCACGTGTTACCGGCACATTTCACTATTCTTTTGTGCAATTTTCTATCCTGAATTTCTTTACCTGACAATTTTTTCATTTATATAATTCTAAAAAATAAACCTGTTGCAAACAAATTTTCCTAACTTAAAAATTTTCTTAACTTAAAAAATGTCATAAATTAATCTAACTCGCTATAATCAAAGAAAACATTATAGAAACCATATATACAATTGTAGAAGTAAAATAATTAATAAGATTATTTTATTCCCATATACAAGATAAAACTCAAATAATTTTATTAATTATACAATAATAAGTAATAAATAATTTATTATTTATAAAAAATTGCGAATTATATTTTTATCATGATTTTATGCAAATGCCACACAAAAAGATAATAAAAATACATTTTATATAAAAATAAATTTAAAAAGTATTAGTTTTTGCACGTCGCAAATAATAAATGCAAATGAAAAACTAATATACGAAATGTGATTCTATGAATATCTACAGATAAATAATTCGTAGTAATAAATTATACGTAGTAATAAATTATACTTTTATACAGAAATAAAGAAAGAAGGGTCAATAAGGCCACTTTTGTGCCCTCTACGAATTTCCGTTAAATAATTTTTTTTGTATTGTATACTCATTAGGAATATGAAAAGTAATCATTATATGGAGGAAAAACCCGATCCATGAAGTCCTAATTAATTATTAGTTTAGACATATCGCTACTTAAACCCTTTTTCATGATTAATAAGCAAATTAATAAAATATTTTTGTTCATTATACTATTCTACCAACGTATTAACGTTATTTTAAACTATCTATCGTTCCCAAAGTGAAAAAAATGAATTTTTTTATTACTTTTAACGAATCGATACCCATTAAATGTTGAGGCCCACAGGATCACTCATAGTGATCACTGTTTGCCTATAGGCTTAAGCCTCTACACCGCGTCAAAGTTGTAATCATAGAGAGATTTTTTATATTTTTTATTTTTATTAATTTTTGTGTTTTTTGATTTTTGTTTTTTTTTTAATTTTTTTTTTAAATTGAAAATCCCATTATTGTAGTATATGGATATCATTTGGTAAGTACATATGTCAAGAGTAATAAAAAAATTCATTTCTTCATTATAAGCTGTATTCATCTTCACCTTAGGAACGATAGATAATCTAAAATGACGTTAACATGATGGTAAAACAGTATAATGAACGAAAATATCTCATTAATTCACTTATTTGTCATAAAAAGGGCTTAAATAGGTATGAGAATGATATATCTAAATTAATAGTTAATTAAAGTTTTATGGCTCGAGTTTTTTCTCATATAATAATTATTTCTAACATTTCTACTGATTATATAATACAAAAAAAATTGTTTAATGTAAAATCGTAGGAAGCATAAAAACGGCTTTATTGACCATCCTTCTATAAAAAGCATTAATTTTTGCAAGTCGCAATATTGCAGTATAAATAAAAAACTAATATAAAAAGTATGATTCTGTGAATATCTATCAATATGATAAATATTTCGTAATAAATTATACGATATTAATTGCAATCCACAGTTGTGGTAGGATTATTCACAGTGGATTAGCCGGGCGAAACAGTCCCTACACGAACCGACGGGTGATGAAAATCAAATTGATTAAGAGGAATTCAGATTCATTTGAAATTTATCTTTTTTGTAAGCATAGAATTAAACATACTGATATGATTAGAAATGAATTTTAGAAATATAATTTCATAAAATAAATGAGTAAGAATAAAAATTCGCATTAAATGGTGCAAAATATAAAATATTAACAATTGTCAAATGTATTAACAATTGTATTAATAACACTTATTTAGCGATATATTATGATCCATTTTATTAATTGTTTACCTACTTTTCAATTCGCTATCAATAATTTACATTTAACCGCTACTTTCTATATATTTTAGTCGATGCAATTAACATACTGAAAGATGATATATGGATATTTCTATTATAAATTTCACCGTAAACGGCAAGTAATTAACTTTAACGGAGTTATGTGACCTATAATAATGCGCATGTGAAAGATTTAGAAGGATTTAAAATTATATATAACTAAATTTATAATCGATCTATTTAATAAAGATCGTTTAGCGTTCGATATTTCTTTCCGTTAGATTCTATTTCATTTTGAATATCTTTTATTATAATAGCACGCTTACAATTAGACCGGGAACACTCGTAGTACTCGTAATAATGTCTGATTAATTAACAACGTCACTTTCAATTGTGATTGTTAATTGTAGCAAACCGACATAATAATCCCACGTTACGTGAACAAAAAGCTGACACGTTAAGCTTGAAATAAACTTGCGCACTTATAAAAGCTGTGAAGAAACACGCTTCTTATGGGACACCTGATGCTACAACGGTCCTCGACGCCGCGTTTGAATTCTAAGACTGAAGTATCAAAATTTAACACCATTATATCATTATTGTGCCGTCACTGGTCTTCTCTCATTTCATTCTAAAGGTACAAAAGATGCAAAATTATAAATGAAAGCGATGTTTAGTGTTGCTTTTTAATATTTCATAACCTCAACACAGCAATGAAATGCACTAATAATTCACTGAGAAAAACGTTTTTTTAGTTATGCCAATAAAAAGTACAAATAAAATGTATTTTGTTATACTAATCAGAATTTTGATTGTGATTAAATTTCTGGTTGTCTCGATTAGAACATATGATAAATTTAATTATAAGTGTCTGATTTGTACTTTTCTGGTTGAATCTACCAGAGTTCCAACTTAATCAGAGTTTTTCTTGTTATATTTGTTACGATAATGTTGATCATAAGTAAAATATTCAGCACAAATAAACGCCAAATTCGTGATCAAGATAGGACTTAATGCCTAATATGTTTGTTTGAATTTTATAATTTCCAGTTTATTATTATTGTTGTTACTATTCACTTTCATTTCTTTCCAACTTGTATTATAATTAGAAAAATTTAATATTTTTGTCGGTACCGCTTTTAATGTTATAGATGAAATAGGCTGCCACTATTAAAATCGATGGATATTCTTGCGACTGGCACTTAATCCTGGAAGCCTTAGATACGAACACATGTTTTTTCACACCGGTTAAAAATTTGTTTAATTCGATATACGGAACACACCGGATTATAAATCGGAAGCGACGTGCCGTCGGCAAAACATCAATGGCTTCCGAAGAATGGCTGGTCGCAAGTTCAATGCTCGTGATTGAAATGCATTTGTTATACATGATTGAGTGAAGTAATGATCTTTCAAACATTAGAATGATCCCTGATTACATAGTAACATAACAGATAACTGTAAAACGTGATTAATTCTTGTAATGCTAAAAATATGATTATAATAATCGATACGATGAACGTGACCGACACATAATGACTTTAATTTTAAGTCACAGTTAAAAATGGACTAATCACAATACAGTCCATAATTGCGTGTTAAATTCATGTATTCATAACCGGTCCAAAATATACACTCAATTGTTCTGGAGAACATTTGAACTATTCTTCTCAGTAGAGTTTAAAGACTTTTGAAGAACTTGGATTTAAAACGCGAAGGAAACGCGATGAAATCGTGAATCTCGGCCAGCTTGAGGATTTCTAAGGGAATTGGAGCTTATTCTTAACACACAAGGATTGTTTTAACTGATGTTCGACGGAGATCGGCGGTATTCGAGATCGCTAATTCAATCCCAGCACAGTTTCGTTGACGCACACTAATCAGATGGGATTTTCTGACTCAAGTGTATACGGTACTTACCGGAGATACCGTGTACGGAACCACCGGCGGTGATATTGTTGAGCATGCCGCTCAACCCCGGGAGCGTAGCTCCGATACAGCACGCGGAAGCGGAAATCCGCGCAACACCGCGAGCACCTCACCCTCAACTCTCGAGGAAGCACGGACAAGAAAAAAAACTGCGACTGCGACTGACGGCGCGACGCACGGAGCCTTTCCTGGATGAGTATTTAGGTGTATAGAGACGAGCCTGAGGACCGGCCCGTGCCTCAGGAAGGCAAACAGCGAACTGGCCGACTGCCATATCCGAACTCCCCCACTCACGCCAGCTTGCCGGGTATATCGACATCCCATTTGTTTCAAAGCGCCCACCGTCGATCTCTCGCTTCAACCACCGGCTCGCGAGAGTCCCTACTACCTCGCCTTCTCCGCTGGTGGGCGTGATATTAAATCGCTCCTATCCTTCAGATCCAACACTAGAATCCAGGAAGGTAGCTAGCTGCAACAGCGCCTTTCTTCCAACTCTCGCATTTAACAATCAGAATTTTATTTATTCGTTTATTTTCAGCAGCATATTAAAAATATTAATTTATCAAAATATTAATTTATTTTAAATTAGCAATATCCATTATTTGTCCAAGAATATTAAAATGGTGATAATGAGATGGAATTTCGAATAGTACTGAATTAATTCATCCCTTTAAGAGAGGGCTATTATGTTTAGGTATATATTTTCTTGTCTTCTGAAAGTTTGAAAGTTTCCTCCTAGGAAATTCATTTAACAATGTTAAGAGTTGCCACGATTATAGCAGCGCAAAAGTTGAGTAGTAACCGCGCATTCACCAATCGCTTCAACAGGACACGAGATCGCTTCGACGGAAGAGTAAAAAGAAAAAGGTATGACAGTCGGTGGCGACGAACGCAGGGAGCGAACGAAGAGTCTCGGACCCAGAGGTATCAGTCGTCGGCGGTCGGATTTTCTGTCGCCCGCGCCGCGCCGGGCCGCAATGGTTGGTAGCCATGCGAGGGTTGCCCATATCCCGAGGTAAACTCTATCCAGGTTACCGTCTCTTTCGCCGTCTCCGCTTTGTGGTAGGCGGTAACCGCCGCGAACGCAGCTCCAATGAGCGGGTAGCCCGCCCTCTGGATGCCCCACTAGTTTTCGCGCGGCGGAGATTTATTGAAATTTTATTTTTATGGCCGGCAAAAGCGCGCGCGAGCGCTCGGCGCGGCGCGGCGCGGCGCGGCGCGGACGTCGCGCCGAGTGAGAGGAGAGAGATGAGCGAGCGGACGACCGGCCCAAAGGAGACGAGAGAGAGCCCTCTTCTTCTCATTTCCTCCGCCTTTCTTCACCCCTTCCCGTACCCGTGCGTATCGCTCTATCTTCCTCTATCCCACTCATCTCATCTCTCGCTCTCGCATCGCGGTGTTTCACGTTCTCTCGCCAACGCTATATCCACGCTTTTCCGCCCTCGCCTCGCTCGGGTGCGCGCGCGCGCACGCGTGCTCGCTCTCACAGGGAATCTCGCCCGGCCGCGATCTCGCTTTCTCGCTGCGGCCCGCCTTATATACGCTCTACGTCCTTTTAATTCAATAGCTACCCCTTTTTATAACGCGGCAGCCCCCGTGCAGCGCAAACGGAAGTCACGATGGCTCCTAACGCTTCGTTTGACCCGCCAACGCGCGATCTCGCGCGATCCTACATGAACGGCATTCCATCCTATCTGCGACGATCACTGGGGATGCGTGTAACGCTGTAGTTTTGTAATTACGCTGGATAATGTTCATGTTAATTTATTAAAATCTCAGATTCGCTCTGAGTAGCCACATTTGCTTTTCACTCCGTTCGCAGAAAACAGACGGAAATAGTTACATTTTGTATTACAACTGTATTTATAATGTATCTCCTTATAAAAACGACTTATTCGTTAGTTGCTCGCACACATCTAAAACGATCATTGTTCAGCACATTTATGTCTAGATTATACAATTTATTTTCAGAATATGAATTTCAACATAATTAATTATTTATTTTACAAACTATAATACTTCTCTTTAATGTTACGTTTCAATACATACATTTTTGATATTTAAAAATGTATTCTCTAAATTTAATCAATTTTATTTGAGATTTTAAAATTCCGTAATTAATTAAATTCTCTTGTAACCTAACACGGATCAAAGCATCAATATTTTTTGTAGTTCTATTAAAGTGATATTTTTATTAAAGTAATAGATGAATATGAAGACTATTTTGCTTTTAGTGTATTAAATGGCTTATTAATATCACAAATTAATATACAGAATATTTCACTTCTATAAAATTAAACT
>Ga0157362_1001388_pt1 | contig 10230 bp, 4 predicted proteins | sample AttlaeALBM3_FD_111480 | JGI IMG/M metagenome (GOLD analysis project Ga0157362, IMG submission 111480) | Fungus gardens microbial communities from leaf cutter ant in Ribeirão Preto, State of São Paulo, Brazil - Atta laevigata ALBM3 | ecosystem: Host-associated > Fungi > Mycelium > Unclassified ... | reverse complement strand
GATATCAGAGATGATGCACATTAATCGACAGACCAACGGACTAAATTTACAACATGATACCGTATACTTACATTGAGATTCTTAATAAACTATAAGATTTATTCATAATATAATACTTGTCATAAACTATAGTTTGTTTGTTTTCAAATTGACCGCTATGTTACTTGTTTAGCAATCAATATTCAACCGACTATCAAAATGACAAGACGTAAATTGTTCTCCCAGTAGTATTTTAAAATTGACGATAATTTTTAACACATTAACGATGTACAAAATGTTGCATACGACATATTTATTGTTCAATGTAGAGACGTCGACAATGTGAGGTGATTATTAATTTTCATATTTATACTTACAATAATTTAATCATTTAAATAATTTTAGCTTGCCAGCTTTCTAACTACGTTTGTGACTTACTTCACAACAATTACAACGGTTTAATTTTTTGAGAAGAAAAATAAACTTCAACCGTTCTGTTAGGGAGAAAGATTGCTGATGAAGACTCAAACTATGAGTGGAAACGTTTAAAGTCAAGATTTATATATTTAATATTTTAAGAAAAATTGCGCTAATTGATAATCAGGCTCCTATTGCCTGTATATTTATGTTATTATCACATATATTTTTAAATTGTTCAATTAAAGGACTCTACAAAAAAATTTATTAATTTTTTGTTAGTTTGTAATTTTTCATTATCTTTACTCGTTTCAATTGAGGAGCAAACTTTCAAAATGCCTTTTTTCAAAATTTATAATTTCAGAAAACGAAAAAAAGCTACAAGGAAATTACAGAAAATAACAATTTGCCAATAAAATGTAATCAATAAGATGTAAAATATTTAACAAAATTGCTAAACTATATAATATTAAACAAATGCATTTTGTTTGTCTCTAATTAAAAGACATAATGCAGTTCGAATGTCTAGACATTTTTAGCACAAATTGAATTGATGATGAAAAAATGCTTTCAGAACATCGTAAAGTAGCTTAAAATATGAGTCTTTCAATATTGAATACTATGCCATTTCTAACTAAAAAAATTGAGTTTTCATTTTTGTACTTATTTATTACTTATTCATTCACACTTATTTATTCACGTTGTCACTTGCTTAATGCAGATATTGTTTAAAATGTTGGGCTCTTACAGCAATGCACGCATAGCATTTTGTACGGAGTTGTGTTGCAGCCACACATTGATCTGGTCAACGTAATGATTCCGATCGATAACGTTCCTCTTTACTCTTGCACTGCCTCTAAAATATTATCGCTGAAGTGTATGAAAACAATAATATTCCGCTTTGAAAATAAAATTAAAAAAAAAACATTTTATCTCTGCGATTTTTTTCGATGAAACGAAGCACATCTATGAAGGACTTTTTTTTTAATTTATCGATTCTTTACACTCCCAAAAGTTGATCATTTAAATTCGGGTCATCCTGTATATTATAACATGTACATAATAAATTTTATAAAATAATCTTTTCTTCTTGGTGTTTGTATAATAAAAATTCATTTCAATTAGCAATAATTTCAATCACGTTTTATAATTAATTGCTTAATTAATGTTGTACGTTGTACTTTTATGTAACTTTCACTATATAACATCAGACAATCAGAAAATTAAAGTACAGACTTGAATGTTTCGTAATTTCTAAAATGACCATCTTAATTATATGCAATGCACGAAATCTTGTAATACACTAGGGTCAAAATTCACAACTCAAAATATTACAGCAAGATAATTCTTGAAAAATTAAGTATGTAAAAAAGTCGTTAAATTTGTATTTTTAATATTTTTGAGAGAACTAAAAAGTTTAAATATGATATCAACATACAGATTATGTTTAGATGGCCACATATCCATGAATCGCGTGCGTAGTATTAGTGAGTGCGTTCACTCACAGATGATTATCTAAACGTAGCTTGTAACTGTAATTGATATTTAAATCCTTATATCTTAGAAACTATTGCTTAAAACGAAAATTTACAAATAACTTTTTTTACCTAATTTTTCAAAAACTTTTTTGCTACAGTATTTTGAATTTAGGGACGCCTTGTAGATTGCACTATTGTTCTTGAATATCTTTAATGTGTGTCTCATATGTGCTTTCTGCAGTCTATTTATTTTCCAGTTTCTCTTTCTTCTCTGCTTCGTCAGAATTGCACGGTGTGCTCTTTCGACCATCCATCCAGAGAAATATAATATCATCGCGATAAACTGCATGTCTTTTTTCTTCTCTTCTTGAACATAACATCATCGCATCTATAATAAATTACGATTGTGTGCTTTTTTGTTTCTGACTAGTCTGTTTCTTGAACGCTGAAGCAACGTGTTTAAAGCTCTTTATGTTCTGAAAAAAAAATAATTTTCTTCCCAATTTCTATGATACGAGGTTATGATATATTCCATAAATTTGTTTTCAATATAGTTCGCAGATTGTGACAGAGTTGAAGATAACTTTGCCAATGTATCGCAATCTATGTACCATACACGTTGATTCTGTTGACGTCGAGAAGAGAAACGGTTCTCGAAAGTTTTCGTTTGAACGAAGAAACAGACTTACTTTACCTTGAAACATGGCATATCTGGACGAATCGCGTAAACTATAATAAATTACCGATATTATCTTTAATCATGAGCATAAATCAATTTGAACAAAGAATGAAGTCCATCTGAATTGAAACATCACGATACATCGACGATATTACTTCGACATCGTTGATTATCTTTCATCGATATCGAAGAGAGACGTGCTCGAAGTTTTTTTGAATAAAGAATAAATTTACTTCGATCTCTTTAAGACTCAAGATATTGCATATTTACGAACGCGAATGACTAAGCATTTCATTATGACGCGAGGAAGCAGCGATACGTTTCCTTCTCGTAAACAGCTCAAGGAAGTAATGTCGAAAACTTATTTTGTACACTTTCGTGCACAAAATACACGATCATCAACAGCTTCGACAAATAACGATAATATATGATTAATATATATACAGGCAAAAATCTGATTGCATAAATTGGAAAGATAGATTCAATCAGCAAGATATAAATTTATAGTTAAATCTATCAAATATTATGATTGAAATAATAAAAAATTCAATCACTAGATGTAGTATAATGAGAAATTTTTCTCAGTGTTTCTTAAGAACATTATCGGTTGCCGGTTTTCTTAGAAATTGTGCGTTTAACGATAAGTTAACGATGAAGACAAAGCAACGAAGCGATTGCCAAACGTTATGCGCAAGAATCTAAGGGCAGACGGGATCCATGCTACCATTCTGGAACGCGCAAGCTGCTCGAGAATATTGTTCACCAGATACGGCATATGTTCATGAAGGTCTTATAGCGACGAGAGAGAGCAGGTGGTAGCCGGGGAAGACAGGTATTCCTTAGAGTTTTTCAGGAAGCCGCCTCTTTCTATCGCCGAGCCAGGTACCGTGATATTTTCTATAATAGCCAGACGGATAAATTTCGAACGTAGGAATCTTTACAGCGAGTACACAATAGTAAATCCAAACTACGTACGACCTTCTTGTGAATCCCTTTTTAGAATTTTATTCTATGCCTTTTCTGTTCTGGGAAACTGAAAGAGATCCTGAGGAAAAAAAAGGAAAACTAAACACGAGACAAAAGATTTTCATTGCCGTTAAGAAAGGTGTTTTTGCGATTCTCATATTTTTTCGGTTTCTAACGTGATATTGTCGGTTTTCGACTTATCTCCTTCGGTATGACGTTACTTACGACGATAATAAGGCATTACGAAAGTCATGAATCAGTCTTCAACGATAAGAGAAAGCACACGTTTTCCCTTGAGGTAAGCGAAAAGTATGACAATATCGAACAAAGCCCGAGCCTTCGTCAAATTATTGCTATTTAGATTATTATTAAATGCAAATGTAATTACATTAAAATAAATTCAAAAAAAGTAATTATCTATAATAATTATTAATAGAAATACCTACGTACAATTCGTTTTTTATATTTATTACGAGCTTTTAATTTCACTTTTATGTTTCATATTCCTTATTTTAAACAAAATATCCAAAAGTAGTCGGTAAGTAATCATTATTTGATTGAGCAGAAATATTGTTCTGATCTGTTTCATCTTGAAACAAGATTTGTATGTTGGAAAACAGTACACGCGAAATATAAACGGATATACTTAATCTTATTTTCTCCATACGATTAGTTTTTCTGATGATTGTCATTTTTCTTTTGTAGATTGAGAGAATATACACTGAAATTTGTTTTCTCTTTGTTGTCTTCAATATTAATCGCAATCATTCGATCGAGAAAGCGTATGCGCATGGTTTGCAGTCGGGGATGAGCAATGCGCAATTTACCACCTTGCAATAGCCTTACTACAATCACGGAATGCACGTCGCAATTGTTGAGCACTTTCGCTCTCACGAGCGCATCGCTACGCCGCGCCGATCGGCTGCGGAAATCATTGCTAATGTATTGCAGCAAAACTGGGAAACTCTCGACTGCGATCTGACTATGGTGTAAAAAATTGTGAAAGTCAGAATCAACTCGTTTATGAATACAAAATGTCTCGTATTGAAACGTCCAATCAAACCGTACGTGACAATTCTCGTGCAGAGATCTAGTCATACTCTTTCATTTATACAAAGCATCTCGAAATTCAAGGATAATATTATTGCAGCGTGAAACTTCGTGAAAGATTAAGTAATAAAAGTATAAGTTATTTTTTCCGTGAAACAGTTTTTTTTTTTAAGTATAAACGTTTAAAGTTTTATTAATCATAAGCGTTGATCGAGGCATTGATTAAAAAGTCATCTATTTATGTGACGTGCATGCAATGATATTAGATATTAAATAAAACATTGCCGCCTGTACTCACACTATGACACGCAGACAGATTACTTTTTAACCAATGTTTATGGTTAATCAAACTTCAATCGTTTATACTTAAAAAACCTACTTTATGGAAAAATGGGTTACACTTTTATTAATTTAATTTTTCTCGAAGCTTCAGGCTACAATAATATTACATTCAAATTTCGGGATATCCTGTATATGATTGATATAAATAATGTTTGGAAAATATCGTAATAATCTACGAATACTTAACACGATTGAAAAATATAAAATATTAGATACAAAGAGAGAAAAAAAGAGAAAAAGAGAAAAAAAGAATGTCTCTAGATATAAATTCTAAGTATCAGAAAATGGAAAAGAAAAACATAAGATAATTTTTGTTATTTTTTTTACTACAGAATTTAATTCTTTTTAATTTTTCAATTTATATCCAAGATTTTTGTGTTTTTTATGAAACGAAACATTATCTCTTCATTTTGATTTAAGAAATGAAAACAAAAAAGGAGAAATTCATTTTTCAAGTAATTCTTAATTCTTCTCTGTTTTAAAATCTTTTCTATGAATATATAAGTCGCCAATACTAACGTATAGGTCTTCTAAAGAGACACCTCCCTATTTCTCAAAAACTATTGCACTTTATTAATAATGACATAAACATGATCTGTTCAGATATTAAAGAAGTAAGAACTCATTTATATATTTGTCGTTTGTTTCTATACAAAATCAGCTAAAAACAAGTGTAGCGTAATGATCAGCACACCTATAAAACAGATCATAAGCTAGCTTAATTTTTATAGTGTCAAATAGCTTTATCGGAGTTGAAGGCAATCGTGTATTTATAGAAAACCCTAAAAAAAAAAAGAGATGACATATTTGCGTCTTACAAAACAGCATAAAGTATGCACATAAATAAAAAAATATTTTATATCTAAATAAAAAAATTCTAGAAAATCTTATATACATTCACTTATAGATATTTTGTATAGATGATTCTCATGAAAGAAAAAGATATAGAAATATATAACATTTTATCAGACACTCATTTTTGCTTATTTCTACGTGCTTATCTTAATCTAAAATTTAATTACAAAATTGCAAGCAGTACTATAAATCTGTTATATTCTTGGATAGAAGATACTTTCTACTCTAAAGTTTCTAAAGTTTTATTTTCATTTTTTGTTTCATATAATATTGTCCAAAAATAAAGTCGTATATCGGTACTGGTTTCTCTAATATATTTCATATACGTCTTTCTCCCACGTAAGATATGTATATGACATTAGGGAAAAGTTGCCAAAATCGTACTTCTTAAGATATTTTGTGTTATGAATATTTTTCTCATTTCATATTTATTTGCATATTAAGTTAATATTGAAAATTGTAACTTGATAATTTAAGACCTGTTGTATGTTTAATTTTTTGCTTAAAATAAATTAACTTGTTATGAACCTTTTTATGATTTATAATGTAGTATAAAAAATAAAAATAAAATTTAAGCTTTGATCTTTTAAATAATACCTATCAATTTATAAAAATGTATTTCTTTTTAAAATAAATTTAAGAATAAGAATAATAAAAATATTTTTAAAAAAATATGTTTTTAACATTATTAAGATATGTTAATAATAAATAAAAAATGTTTCACATATAATAATAATAATGTAATTAAATACAAATTTTGAGAACTATTAGTCAACATATTTGTCACGCATTTATTATATTAGAATAGGTTAGACATATTTAAATTATTACTTTATGACTACATAAATAATTATATAGGTATTTACATAAAATATGATAAGTATTAATTAGATATAACTTAATTAGCACAATTTAGGGGAGGGGAACATGACATAAATAAAATATCAATTTGAGAATTTATGATTTATAATAATTATATCGTATACATAAAATATATGTATTATATATTCTAGAATAAATCTACTTACAAAAACATAATACAGAACAGAACCGCATTATTAGATTACTATTGACTACACAATTGGTAAAAAAATTACATCTATCAAACCTGATTTTTTAAATTATACTACACACAAACTAAGATGTAATAATATGAGATTTTTTGTTTATACAGGCTATCTCAAAATTCGGTGATACAAAATATTCTAATAAAAGATTCTCGAAAAATTAAATAAAAAAGTTATTTGTAAATTTTTATTTTAAGCAATAATTTTTGAAATAAGGGTTAAATACTTAAAGCCAAATTACAGATTTAAACGCCTATCCATGAGTTGCTCGTGCAGTAATATTAATGACTGTTGGTAAATGCTTGAGCACGCTTATTAAACTTACGGACCATGTAAATGTAGTTTGTAATTAGCCATATTTGAACCGTTATATCTTAGAAGATATTGCTTAAAACAAAAATTTACAAATAATTTTTTTATTTAATTTTTTGAAAACTTTCTTGTTATATTATTTTGAGCTGCAAATTTTGGGACGCCCTGTATATTTTATGCTCATTTATTTTATATTTTTATTACATGTCATTCAGTAATGAGAAAAACAATTGAATAATTGTTACACGTTAGGCATAATTATTCCCTACATCCTACACAGTAAAAAAAAATGTGTATTCATGTACGATCCACTCACGTTCTTGTTAACAATTTATGTTGAATTTTTTAACATATTCGAGTATTATTTTAACAATAATGTGATTATGTTATTTAAAGATTTTGTAAATTTATTCAACATTTCTTAGTGTCAAAATGACGCAATTTATAAATAAGTGAATAAATAAAGTGTTTTAAAACATAAATTCTAAGATGAATAAAAAAAAAATAAAATGTGGGTTAATTTAACATATCATAAATGTTAATTTTACTGAAAAAAATATTCTTCCACGGTTTGTTCACAAATTGTATCGATATTATCTGTTTTTGTATTGTTTTTATTTTTTTACATAATAACATTTTGTGTAATCTTCTAAAATATTCATCTTATGTTAAATTAACCTATAGAGGAGCGTGGAGCAGAACATAGGATCTCTAATGAGGTTTCAGTAACAATAGATTTTTTTCTGGAATTAGGTTATTACCTAAATGTCCAATCGCCCCCCCCCCCATCTTCATCCTAGAAAATTTATACATCTATACACTAATATATGAGATCTATACTTTACATATGATGGCGCTGGTGATTAAAGACTTTTTAATCATCAGGAAGAATAGAGCCATTTTTTTAGAGGAAGAGTAGAGCCATCTTTAAATGTGAAAAATCGTATATATAATAGGTGAGATTGAACTCGAATCTACAGATTGTGATCGTATCGACCAATCGCATCGAGCGATAAGCCACTCGACGCCAAATTATATATATATTACTTATTATCTAGCGATTACCGAGCGAACAAAAATTTCTCTCTGTATATGACGCAAAAGTTCATGTTCAATTCGATTACATTCTATTTTGTTGAATAATAGATCGTCAGACTTACTCTTACTCAAGAATATGTGGCTCCAAAACTATGATATTATTTATGAACATACGTATCAAATTATATGTAAGTACTCGATCCTTAAATTAGTCGATCTGTAAAATGTATAAATAACTTTTCTCCGTCATTAGTCGTAATAACAATGACAACTATTGTTATTACGACTAATGATGGAGAAAGTTATTTATATATTTTATGTTTTTGAGGTATAATTTATTCATTAAATCATATATTCTGTTCTCTGACTAGAATTTTTGGTAAATTATTCACAAAAAGTCAGCACCTTCAAAAATCTTGACATATGTATATTGTCATACAGTCATGACTCAAAGTTTTAGTCATTGCTCGTTGTTTATTAAAAAGTTATTAACGAAAAAGTTTGAAAAATAATGTGTCTTTTTTATTATATAAAACATAAATTAAATTTTTGACTTTAAAATATATTTTACGACTTTCCATGCAAAGCAAGCTCCACCTCACCTCTCCTCCTAGGACCGCACTTCATGCAAAGAGACTTCCATCCCATCTCCCCTCCTGCCTAGGAATGCACGACTTTCCACGCGAAATGATTTCCATCCCCTCTTGTATGGACATGCACGAATTTCTAGTGAAAAGTTTCCACGCGACGCGATTTCCACTCACCTGAAAAAGGGCGTGAAAAGTCGTGCGCCCCTGAAGCAGGGGAGGGGTGGGGTGAGTTACTTTGCGTAGAAAGTCGTGCGCCCCCGAAGCAGAGGGGGAGATGGATTGAAAGTCACTTTGCGTGAAAGTCGTGCGCCCCTGAAACAGGGAGGGAGGGGATAGGGTGAAAGTCGCTTCGTGTGGAAAGTCGAATGCCCCTTGGCAAAAGGGGAGGTGGGGTAAAACTCTCTTCGCTTGGAAAATTATTACGTGAGCAAAGAAGGACATAGAATAGTTTTTAATGTTATATATAATAGAAATAAGATGTTATTTTTTCAAACTTTTTTTGTTAATAACATTTTAACGAATAACGAGCGACGGTTAAAACTTGTTGACGGTCACTCAGAGTCATGACCTTGACAACATATTGATTTTTGAAGGTGTTGACTTTTTGTGAATATTAACCGAATTTTTTTCAAAATTGAATTTCATGTTTTACATACAAAATATTTTATAGTATTTTATTCTTGCGTGGACGTACAATGTTCTTTAAGTGATAAAGCGTTATCCAGTGTCTGCTAAACTTTTCGCGGAAACGTCTCTCCGAAACGTGGACGTGAACAATTGCTGTTCCCCATTGCGAAGGGTTGCAAGGCACGAAGGGGAACTATCATCTTTCTCCTCTCTCTATTCTGTTTTTCTTTCTCTTTTTTTCTCTTTCTCTTTTTCTTTATTTCTCAAAGGATGCTATTTACAATATCCATTTTTCCATCGTTATATTATCGTAAATATGTAATTATGACTGCTTGAAATTCTCTGAAGTATTTGAAGTTTGACGATTGACAATCTGAGAAAGAGTAGTTAGAAAAGTATTTTATTTCGCTAATATTGGTTAAATTTTTTCATGTTTTGGAAGAATTATAATCGATATTGCGATTACAATTCTGCGCAATTAAATATCATACTAGTAGCATCGCGTGCATTTCTGCTAATCTCACCACATGATATTTTAATCGAGTAATCCAAAAGATCATCAACTGGCAACTTCACAAAAATTGTTAATTTCTTTATTTTTGTGGTTCGTTAAAATCTTTTTTAAATGGAAAATGAGAAAGGATAAAAACGAATATAAATGGAGAAATATTTTTATGGATCTTGCTGTAAATGACCTAATCCTATATGATCAATAATATTGATTAGTAATATCGAATCAGTAATACTGACAAACGTCTATTAATTTGGCATAGTCACTTTAGCACAATCGAATGCAATTGATATCAAATTTTTTTGTTATTTATTTTTTT
>Ga0157362_1001387_pt1 | contig 10230 bp, 1 predicted proteins | sample AttlaeALBM3_FD_111480 | JGI IMG/M metagenome (GOLD analysis project Ga0157362, IMG submission 111480) | Fungus gardens microbial communities from leaf cutter ant in Ribeirão Preto, State of São Paulo, Brazil - Atta laevigata ALBM3 | ecosystem: Host-associated > Fungi > Mycelium > Unclassified ... | reverse complement strand
GACATACTTGGAAACGTTGAAATGGGAAGTCCTACCCCACCCGCCGTATTCTCCAGATGTTGCTCCCTCTGACTATCACTTGTTTCGATCAATGGCACACGGCCTGGCTGACCAGCACTTCCGATCTTATGAAGAAGTAAAAAATTGGATCGGTTCGTGGATAGCCTCAAAAGATGACTAGTTTTTTCGACGCGGGATTGGTATGCTACCCGAAAGATGGAAGAAAGTAGTGGCCAGCGATGGACAATACTTTGAATCATAAATGTATAACTAGTTTTTTACAATAAAGCCTCGAATTTCGGAAAAAAAAGCGGAAGCAAAGTTGTACACCTAATAAAAGGAAAAATAATCTTCCAACATAAATATATTAATTCATCATACCGCATTCGAAGTAAAATTCCATATTAAAATAATTAAAAATACTATCAAATTAATATATAACCACATTCACCTTGAATTAATTAAATTAGTAAATATACTTACTTTTAAATACCTAAAAAAAATAATTATCCCATATTCTGCTATAAAAATTAACGCAAATGCCCCTCTAAAATATTCTACATTAAATCCTGAAACTAATTCTAACTCACCCTCTACAAAATCTATCGGCCTACGATTCAACTTAGCTTCAATAATAATAAGAAATTTAAAAAAAGTTTTGGTTTTAAGTTTTGGTGTATGTAATTAATAGTTAATTATTTAAATGGGAAAAAGTAGATATAATAAAGGTAAAAAATTAAAAAAAGAAAATGGAAATAAATAGAAAAAAATAAAAGCTAACACTCTTACTAAAAATATTCTTACTAAAAATAATGGTAAACTAGTATAAACCTATATCACATATATATCTGTCATTTTATAAAATCTAAAAAAGAATAACTCTCCCTCAAAATTATTAATACTAAAAAAATTATAATTAAACTAACCTCATTGTTATGATAAAGTTTGAGAAATAGCTCGCACAGCCCCCATTAATGAATATAAAGAATTAGAAAATCATCCCATAAACATAAATATATAACCTATAATAGTTAAAATAACAATTAAAATTAATAATGAATAATTTAAATAATAAATATTTTTAGTAATATATCCCTATATTAATCAATTTCTTATTATTAATATAAATAAAATAATTGGACAAATATAATATATACAATAATTTGATTTATAAAGAACAAAAATTTCCTTCCTAAATAATTTAATAGCATCACTAAAAGATTGTAATAATTCCGCTACTCCTATCTTATGTAGACCCTTACGTTCTTGAACATATCCCAAAATCTTACATTCCAATAATATTTAAAAACGCTACTCTTACTAATACATAAATTTTCAAAATAATTAATCTAAATTAATTTAAATTTAATAACATATAATTTATCTTAAAATTATTATCTATATAATTTTTATTTTATTTATATTTTATATTAAATTCTAAGTTTAATGCGCTATTCTGCCAAAATAATAAAAATATTATTTTTAAATTACATAATAATTATTTCCTCAATTAATCTTTAATAATTTCTTTTTAAAAAATTTATATTCACAAATACAGTCCTTTCCAAATCCTTTCGTACAAATATTTATAATCTAACTATAGATAGAAACCGATCTGGTTCACGCCGATTTAAACTCAAATCATGTAAGATTCTAAAAGTCGAACAGACTTAAATATTAACTTAATTAAACTTCTACATCTAATTTTTATCTTAATTCAACATCGAGATTGCAAGATAATTATTTCTTACTTAATTTTAAATAAAATCCCTCAATTATTAATTCTACTAATCTATATTTAATTTTAAATTAAAGTTCATTAAATTTAATAATCCTCCCAACTAAATATATAATTCTATTATTCCTAAATTTATAAATACAAAAATAAATTTATATATAAAATTCTATAAGGTCTTCTCATCCCATAATACCATCTAAAAATTTTTATTTAATTACTAAATTCAATTATTTAATTCAAGACTTAAATTTCATTCCTACATTCATTCTAGTTTACAATTAAAAAACAATTTATTATGCTACCTTTGTACAGAGTTTAATATCATTCAGAGTTTAATAGCATTATTAAGATCATTATAAGATGCGTAAGTGCATCAAATTGTTAAATTGCTAGTCAATTTAACTTGTGAAATTAGTTGCGATAATTTAGTAGAGTTTGTGTTTTAAGAAAAATCATTTCGGCGCGCAATTTAAAAAACTACATACGTAGTATATAAATTCATACGGAATTATACAAGAGCACTTAAGCTCTAGCCAGACCGTTAAAGATATTTATTTCCTACTGTATTGAAATATATTAAAGCGATGCAAATAAATATTTAGTTTTCAACTTATAAGAAGAAACAGTTAACATATCATGGACTGCGTTCAAAAGATGAACAGAAGTTGCGCATTCTTAGAACATACTAATTATATAAATGAAAGAATTGCTATGCTGTTCATGTATCGAGCATGAAGTCCACATTTGTGCGAGAGAGAAAGCTAGAAAATCTTAAATGTTATGCACATGCGTCAGAATCATTTGTGTGAATTATACAGTTGTTTTAAGGTTTCTCACATATTGACAACAAAGTAAAATGAAGTAGTACAGAAAATAGGTTGAGTGGCATATGCGCATTACAATCAATTGGAACTTTATAGTTTTCTCTTTCGCATAGACGTTGACTTTAGTTTCAAAACTCAATTCTTCTTTCATTTATATATGTTCCAAGGGCGCATCTCACCATCACGTTCAGATATTTATGAAGAATGCATACTGATCAGATATTACAGATTTATAGCTAGATCAACAACTCTGAATTAATTTTTACATGATTAAATTATAATTAACAGCAATTTTGTAAACGTTAAAATAAGGATTTTATTCTTTATTTCAATGTACAATTTTTCCTTGAGTATGAAGTTATTATATTATTATATTAATATTATATATATTATTATTATATAATTTTCAGTTTCTATAAAATATATATATATATATATATATATATATATATATGTTATATAAATGTAGAAATAAAACGATCCTTGAATGATCTCAAAAAAGTAAGTTTCTTTAGACTGTTGCGAAGAATTAACAAAAACCAAAGCACAGTACAAAAAACTTTTGAAGTGATCGCAAGAGCGATCCAACTCAGAACTGTAGTTCCATACTTCCGTAATGTTTCTGCTTTAGGTAAGACACGCGCCATGTAACAACAAATCGCAACTCAAAGAAACTATACATGTGATGGTTAATACATTGAGAATAACGCTTTCGCGCGCGATAGGATAATGTACGCGATAGTATCGCTTCCCTCGTAAAAGCAGGATGAAGGGAGAAATTGCTACGTATTCGAAGCGGCGGAAGTTACCGTCAGCTACCTGACACCCGCCTCGGAGTTTGCGGCAAACTAATTTCGTAAACCTCCTGATAACCGGTGCATTTAATCGATGCCGCTCTCGAAATGAACCTATTGCACGAATTTTATGGCGCAACACTTAAATCCGGAAAGATGCCAGGCGGATAAAAATAAATTCACTCTCGCCCGTATGTCCCGCCGTTTTGTAAGAGAGTCCCATATCTATTGCAGTGCCTAACGCGATTAATACACAGAGAAAACTTATTATTATTAAGTTCAACACATTTCGCAAACGGCCCACTCATTTTTATGTTAATTTAACATAGATAAATATATTTGATAGTAACGCAAATTGCGTAAGAAATTAACGTAAAATAGTAATTATGTAAAATATAACATTTCATTGACAATTTGGAAGCATAACTTTTTTTTAGTAAACCTAATATTTCAATGTGTTAAATTAAAACATATTTCATTTATTTATCTTAAAATTTTCATTTATTTATTTAAAATATTTTCTATTTTTATATAATTTGTTCATTTATAAATTGTATTGTTTTGATAATAAAAAATGAATATCAATTTAACGTAAAATATTTAAATAACACATTTTATGTTAAATTAACATTTAAATTAAAATTTAATTATGTTAAAATTTAACAGCGATTTTACACAAATATAAATTACTTTTACTAAGGATTGGAAAGTACTTTTTAAAAGTACACAGTAAAAAAAATTGTGTATTTGTGTTGGAAACGATTTACTCACATTCTATATTAATAGTTTGTGTTGAAATTTTGTGTATTGTATATATAATTCATGTTAATTTAACATAATGAGATTGTTATTTAAAGATTTTGTGTAAAATTAGTAGTCAACATTTTTTAATGTCAAAATGATACAAGGTGTGAGTAAGTGAACAAGTAACATAAAAATAATGTGTTTTAAAAAGTGAATTCTAACAATAAGACAAATAAACAAAATACGTATTAATTTAACATATCATAAATGTTAATTTTTTGAAAAAAAAATACTTTTACGGTTTATTTACAAACTATGTCGATATTATCTTTTTTGTATTTATTCTCTTACATAATATTTGTATAACTTTCTAACATATTCATCTTCTCTGTTAAATTAATCCAAAAATTTGACTGGACCGTTTACGGCGGATTATAAATTCGATACATTTTTTCGAATAGTATAATTAATTTACCGTTATTTCTTATCGAGTCAAAAAAGTAACTAACACCGTTATTAGTTATTAATTCTCAAAAATAACTCGTTATCATTACTTAAAAAAATAATGGCTTGTTACAATTCCGTTACTTTTATAATGGTAAAACAAGATTAGTATCTGATGCAAATTAAAATAAAAGATAAAATTTAAAATCTAAAGATAATATTCAGAATATTTAAACGGTAAATATTGACAACAACAGTAAATATTAAAACAACTCTTAATAATCTTGACATTGACATAAGTTGTGAAGGTCACGACAACAGATTTTACTTCAAGATCGCTCTTCGTTAAAAAATTAATAACAAAAAAAATTGGCAATGTAAGTATGTATTTAATTGTATAACTTAAATTGTAATTATTATATAACAAGCAACAGTAATTATGGAAGTACGCCCATTTGGAGAAGGGGAGGTGGGAGGAGACTCGCTTCGCGTATAAACAGGGGAAAGTATAAAATAATAAGGTACCTGAGGCGAATAAGACCCACCTAATTTATTTTATTTTTTTTTTAATTCTATTTTTGGAAATATTGAAATAAACTAAGTGAGAATCAAATTTTCATTTCATTCACTCAAAATAAAATATAGTGTTTATATAGAATGTGTAAATAAACGAAAAAAAATTTTATTAAACTCTGATATTATGCATATGATATATTGCTCAAATCAAAAATAAATTAAAAATGACAAGAAAGTAAACATTTTCTTTCTAAATCATTTTAAAATGATTATTAATCATAGAAAGGAAATTTCTTAGAATTTACTCTACTCTCAAATATCTTTAATTTTGTTTTTAATTAACTTTTTAATCTTCGAAAATTTCTAGCAATTTGAATGCAATTTTGGCTTTTTAAAAGATAACAACATTGAAAATCGTTTTTTGTTTTCTGACGTAAACTCCACACATTACAAACAAATAATAATAGCTACAATAATAATCACATAAATGGGCCTTATTTAATAAGTATATTGTTTAAAAAAAATACTTATACTTATTTAAAAAAATTAATTTATTAATTATTTTCTATAATTAGGAAAAGTTGAATAATATTATAATGAATTATAAAACATTGTATACTGATAAATTTTGCAGCGGATTATTATAAAAATGATTCATACTAGCCTCATACACACAAGTTTTTGTTATATTAAAAAAAATATGTTACTATCGATTCCAATTATTCTTTAATTTTTTTTTATCTACTTTTTATGACACATCTTTTAATAAATTTAAAAGCTTTATTTAGTGCTTAGGTCTTATTCCCCTCAGGTATTTTATTTAATACTGCATATGTATAGCAGAAATAAAACGTTATTTTTAAAACTTTTTTTGTTAACAACTTTTTAACAAAGAGCGACCACCAAGCAACATCTGTTGGGGGTTACTCAGGATCATGACTTTGACAATATATCAAAGTCAAGATTATCGAAGCCGTTCTGTCGTCATATTAACAAAAAAAACTTGTAATATTTAGCAATATTCTTGATTATTAAATGAAAAATAGAACTCAAATCATATCTGAAAGCAAATATCATCTAAATTTTTCACTTAAATCGATTACAAAATGTAAGTATGTCAGAAATATCAAGCTGATAACTATATTTATGAGTTGAATTAAGTATATCGTGTCTTGAAATTGATTTCAAGTTCTTTACAACTATAAATATGGGCCTTAGATAAATACTAGAAAATATGATTTCTCTTGTCAAGATGAAGAGTGTAAAAGTCATTGGTATATGTACATGCATACATATCTATATTATGATACACAAACAAAAGTTATGATACACAAATTAGGCCAGGCAATTGTTTGCGTTTGACCGTGACGGAAATGAGCCGTAAGTATCTTGTTGTTAGACGAATAAGACACATGCAACTAAATTCTGTAATTAATACTTTTTTTCCATGCGATTATTGTTGCGATAATTTTTTATACTCCCGTTATAATAATTGTTATTCAATATAGAAAATTGATAAATTCTACTGATTATATGAAATAAAAATGCCATTAATTTTGTATAAAAGTCTTATAGTATCTATATGATATTTAAGAAACTCACATAAATAAGATTAAGCTTTTTTATAATCTATTTATGTGTAAAGATAATCCCCTCTCTCATGTAAATGTCATGGTTTATATAGAAGCAATTTCCAAGCAAGATATACAATCTTTCATAGTGCATGTTAATCATCAGCAACGAGATTTTTGAAAAAGTATTAATACGCAAGAATTGTGGAAGTACAGAAATATTGTATGTACGCGAAAATGAATCTTAAAGCACGTTTATTATTTGTGTTTATTATCGTCATATTAATGCACGAGATAACATCTAAGCAATATCCATCATGTAAGCATTCTTCTTTTAAACATGACATTTTTTATTACGTTATTATTTCAATATTCTAATTATAACACGAATTTTATTAAAATGTATATTCTGTGTAGGCTTGAGCTAAGTACAAAAAAATTAAAGTTATTAAATTGAAATTCGTATATCACAATGAGAACTTTGACAAAGAGATTTGTATGTAATTTATTCGTTATTTTAGTATGCCTATTGCCTATGAAAACGGGTCCTTGTAGAGCAAACATATTGAGGTACGCGTACAATTCAGCTTCCGGACAATGCGAACAATTCATATATGGTGGCTGTCATGCAAATGCAAACAATTTCAAAACTATATCCGAGTGTGAAATGACATGTAAAACTATATAACGATGGATAAAAATGATAAGCAAGAGACTCAGTAAAGACTTAACAAGAAATTTATTTTACACTTTAACCTAGCTATACACACTCTTTTTTTTATCCTTACATACTCTGGGACTCCATATTTGTTACTGTAATTTTCGTAAAAATGACATATTTCAATTACTTTTTTTTCAATTGATGGAGAATTGATTAAGAAATAAGATATATAAAAGTCAATAGAATTTTAAGAAGTACAGGTTTAAAGAAAAAAAAAGTTCAGAAACATGAAAAAAATTTCAATTTAGTAAATTAGCATTGGAGTTTTTGGCATCTCAGTGTGTATAGTTCAGGTTAATAGTATTTGAAAAAAATGTGTCGAATTTAATATAAACCACATATCGAGCTTTTGGCTTAATTTAACACAAGATGAATATGTTAGAAGATTACACAATATTTTGTAAGAGAATAAATACAAACAAAATAATATTGGCATAGTTTGTAAACAAATCGTGGAAGTATTTTTTCAGAAAATTTATAATAAATTTATAATAACATATTATTGTATATTAATATTGTATATTAATATGTATTTCATTTATTTGTTTTAAGAATTTACGTTTTAAAACATATGATTTTTATGTTACTTGTTCACTTACTTATAAATTGTTAATGTCATTTTGATATTAAAAAACGTTGAATATTTATCAATTTCACACAAAATCTTTAAATAATATACATTACATTATATTAAATTAACACTCAAATATGTTACAAAATTCAACACAAACTGTTAATATAGTGGAATTTCCGTTTCCAACACAAATATACAATTTTTTTACTGTGTAAGAAATTATAATTTTAGTGACGTAATGTAATTAAATGTATATAATAAGAACAAAAAAAGCCCTTATTTCTGCATCATTGTGTATTCTAATATGATCCAGTAGCACTTGTATTTATATTCAATTCCTAAACATATTTAATATTCTACAACTGTCTTTAAAGTTTTTCATGTAGAATATTAGATACATTTAGGAATCGCACATAAAACGAATAAGTGTTTGAGATACTTTAACACAAATAAAAAGTAATGCTAATGCTTGTAATTTTTTACCTCTTCTTTTTTTCTTTTTTTCTGTCTTTCCTATAATATTAAAGATAAATAAGAATAAAAAAGAATATGTATTTTACAATTTCAAAACTTTTATAATTTGTATAGTATTATTCCTTAGTACATGCGATGAATTTTCCAATCTTTTACATAATGAATCATTTGTGACTGGGTTAATTTTTATCACTTTTAAATTTTACTTTTTTTTCGCTTTGAGAATATGTAAGAATTATATTAAGAGAGATAGATTTTCATATACTTTAATATTCTTGGAAAATATTTATAGGATTATATATTTATAAATGTTGTAATTAAATATTTGATGCTGAATGCTCTTTTCTAAAAAAAAAAAATACAGAATGATCTAATCATATACTAACTGTTAAACATATTATATTTTCATTATATCATTATTACCAAATCAGTAAATAGATTGTGATTTATTCTGTATCTATGTATTTAGCACATATTCTGATACTTACTTTATTTCATTATTAAATTATTATATTATATTAGAACGTATTTAAAATATATTTGAAGTAAAATGGAGAAAATAATCCTAAATCGAAAGCGGGCATTAAATATTATTATACTTCAACAATAAATATGAATATATTATTAAATATTATTATATTTGAATGCCATAAAATTACGTCACAATTTATAGCCATCATTAGATTTTTGATAAAAAAATATATATAGCTTTCGTCAGTATACACCTGATCGCTTCCGGCCCTTTCAATTTACAACGGCAAAGATGATCACTTTGTGATTTGCATAATTTAGAATAACTTCCTGCATGAACGAGACTATAGTCCTCTATAAAGAAAGTTGCTTTAAGTTATGTAGTACACACAACTTGCTACATACATCGCGAAGCAATTTTATCGCGAAGAAATCATCCAGCGTAATATATGAGGAAAAATGAAAAATAAAACAGAAAAATTTATATATTATTCGGGGTTCAATCCCTGGTTCAGGTAATATTTTTCGCAATAAAATTGTTTGCAGATTTTTGTGTTCATAACAAATAAATATTAAATCATGCTAACATTAATAAAAATGATAATATTGCCCGTCCTCTCTGGCTTGTGGCTTCTCATAGCAATGCAATATTTGCCGAGAGGGCATTAGTATACAGACATGCTTCGGATTTGCACTGTACGTGTTACATTATACATTATACAGTACAGTGTATTAATCCGCAGATATTCATTTCAAGTAAATGTTAATGTAAATAGTAAATACTATTTGTCTGTTTTATATTTATTACGCAAAATACAATACTTGTATTTCAAATAGTAATGATCGATTGACGCATTCTTTAAATAAATATTTCTATTAGATCTGTATCAATTGTTTTTCTGTACTGTGTTAAAAAAAATATTTATTTATTTAATTATTTTCTATCTCAATTATTTTCTTCAGCAGATCATAGTAGTAGTCTGACTTATCGATTTCATTTAAATTACATTGAGCCGATAAATCAGATTATTACTATATTAATTTCCAAAGAATACATGTCTGATATACATTCAAAAAACGTTTTGAAATAGATGTTTTTAAAACTTTTCCAAAAGACATCTCAAACTTTTGGAAAGACATAAAATTATTCAAGTTTTGAAGCATGAAGCAATAGCTATTTATATTATCGACTGTAAATTTTATTTACCTAGAGAACATTGGGAACGTCTTAAAAGACATCATAAAGATATTTTAAAATAAAGTTTATTCTACAATGTGCTTTTTGTTCCCTGTTTCTTGCTTTTTGTTATTATTTACATCTTGTTTTTTTGCTTTTTATCCGATTTTTTGTTTATATCG
>Ga0157362_1001386_pt1 | contig 10231 bp, 4 predicted proteins | sample AttlaeALBM3_FD_111480 | JGI IMG/M metagenome (GOLD analysis project Ga0157362, IMG submission 111480) | Fungus gardens microbial communities from leaf cutter ant in Ribeirão Preto, State of São Paulo, Brazil - Atta laevigata ALBM3 | ecosystem: Host-associated > Fungi > Mycelium > Unclassified ... | reverse complement strand
TAACTTTTACTAATAATGTTATGAATTTTTCATAAAACATGCACGTATTGAAAAAGTCATCGTTACAAAAGCTATTGAAAGTCAATCTGTATGTCTTTTGCGCAAGCAATTTTTCCTCCATGATTGTTTTAATAATTAAAGTACATTCTTACGCAAGATAAGAATCTTTAAGCCTACACTAATGAAGTTCTAAGAATTGATGGCGTATATAACACAGTATAAGCTCGGCGCATTTGCCGCCATTACGAGAAGTACACACATTATTAATTTAAAAAAACATCAGGTATATAAAGTTAACTATAATATATGTGTGATCTTTTTACACAACATATTAATAATATTTATAAACATATGATTTGCACTAAGTCACGCAGCTGTAAAACGATTTGCAAATATCATAAATTAAGTTTAAAAATTACGAGAAACATATTCATGCGCTAATAACGAGATTGAAAAAGTCATTTTTATCATTCAAAATATTATTGAAAACCTCTCTACAAAACAATTAGAGCTATACTGCTATTTTGCAAATATTAATTAAAATTATATATAATAAAATTATTATGTATATTAAAATATCCGATATAAATATATTTACCAATCTCTTTGTAATTATGATAATAATAATTTAGTGTATCAAAAATATGAATTATTCGCTGCAACTTGTATTTCAAATAAGTGAACATAATGTTTATGCAAAAATTAATAATTCATTAACATCAAGTGTGTGACAATATTGTATTAGAAACATTCCGTTTTTCTAAACTAGGTAGCCTTCATAATAATTTCTAAGAACTTACCTTGAGCGCGCGCGTAAAGAGTTATTCACATTTTGACGGTATTTTGCCAGCCAAATTGATATTGTTAAACAATGATGTCAATCAAGTTGTCAGTACTCTCTAGTGGTCTGTGTGAAGAAACAATAAAATTTAATTAACGTGCACTATTTTTATATTTCTTATATATGTATTTTTATCCTTATTTTAAATAATCAGTTATTTTTATTTCTAATATTCACATAATTATTAATCATTGTTATCAAAAGTGGTTATTCACTTAATTAATAAACTATTTATAAACTTGTTTTTTAAACGTATGACTTCTTATTTTCACAATTCTAACTTATACATAAATTTCACCATCCTTTAAACTCTCAATTGCAAGTACTTATAAATAATTAAGTAAGAACTGCAAAGAGAGAATAGATAAAAATAAAATCAGTATGGAAATCAGAAAAAAACAAGAAATGTTTTACAAATTGTAAAATTCATGAATATTATTGATATTGTTAATATCTTTCTCCATTATAGCAATATTTTAATAAAACTTTATTTTAAAAATCTCTTCTTCCATAATATATGTAAATTCTTTGATAAATACTTCATGGAAAAAAATGTTTGGTTGAATTAACTGGAATTCTGGTAGAAAATGAATTTTTGTTAAGAATTTTTGTTAAATCTACTAGATTTCTAATTAAATCTACTAATTGTTGATTATTTCAACTAGAATTGTAATAGATTTAACCAGAAATCTTGTAAATTTAACTAGAATTCTGAAGCGTTTATTTTCCACCAAAATTCTAGTTAATTCAACCAAACATGTTTTTCTGTGTTAAAACAAATAATCGCTATAAGGATAGTATACGTATTACGATTCTGTACATATTTAAGTAATGCATAATTAATTTTGCTTACCCACTGGAATGTTGCAATTTATTCCATCCGTTGCAAGTTACGTCTTACAAACAAACTTCATCAAGGAAAGGACGAACATCGGAAATGAGCAGTTAATTACGCTTTATCCAATGATATTCGATATCTGCCACGCACGTTATTTCCGAAGAACATAAATTTCTGCAGTACATGAAACAGAGAACATGAAATAGAACGCATTTAGTGCCATAACGCATTTCGTACATATAATTGTGGTGTCGATTATTATTATGTTCAATGATAAACTTTCCATTAGATGCGCAATAGTACTTCAATATTATTCTTTTAAATCAAGAATTACGTTTAGAGGCCTCAAGGGTATTCAAATTTACTATAGATTGTGCGCATAATATGATGATTATCTGTTATTTTTTTTCAATATTATTATACAGTAGCAATTCTGCGTATTTCAATAAAATTGCATACAAATATTATATATTCAATTTTGTTATGCATAAATATTTTAGTTAAGTGCACACTCAAATTGATTATACAAGTAGTATTATGGTTGCATGAGATTTATTTGATGAAATTGATATACATTACAACTCTATCGAAATGATAAGCTATATCTAGCTACGATCACACGTAGTTCACTTGAGGCAACTGACAAACGTTTGCACTTTAAATACACAGAGCTTTCCAACAAGGTACACAGTGATCATTTCATCTTTGTTTAACATTAGCAAACAACAAGGATGTAATGATTCGTGATATTATATTTCATTTGTGCATTTTGTACGACAATTTTTCAAGTCTATTGATAGAGAGATCCGAGGATCTCTCTGTTCTGTACATCAAAAACGTCGTACGACAAAAACGCATAAATGAAATAGCACTCTTAGAATCTGAGCACAAGAATTGTCGTAATACTTACTTAGAGACTTAAGTAGACGTAATGCACAAGCTTTGGCATATCATATACAACTTATTGCCATCTCTTGGAGACATGGCACTGCCATAAATGTCTTTTGTTGGAAAACTCCCACAATATATTATATCCAGTAGCAGTTTTTCCAGTAGCATAAATATGTTTCATATATATTGTTACAATAATATTTCTAATGCTATACCTAACGAAAAGTAAGTTAATTGCTTCAATTTTTTCGAGAAAACTTAATTATTTTCGCATGCAAATAGCATTGAAGCTTATACCGGCATCGCGGTGTCATAAAATACTGTTGCGAACAATATTGATATGACAAAAACGATGAATAATTCACGATAATTCATTCGTTCCAGCCATCATCTGTCACTGTATTCTGTATGTACGGTACCTGGAAAAAATTCGAGCATACTTTTAATGAGTAAAATTCGCAATTCCTTACAAAATCGCATTTCAAACGTCGAAAATATCATAATGTGTAATGCGTAATATTCAGACATTTTAATATTAAAATAATTTAAGATATAAATTGACGTGCACGATAAAAGAATTTTGATTGGATTACGTCTTTTTTATATCAACAATTCAAATGTAATCAAATGCAAACTTTATTGATATACACTGCATCCAGTGATGGAAACAAATGCACGAGTGATCTTAGAATTGGAATACCTAATATGCAGCATTCACTTCATGGAAAGAAAGAAAGTCTGCTAATCACTTCAATTCTCTCGTAAGAAGACACACAGACCATTTTGCGTATCTATGATATCGAAATGTTATACTCACCTGTATTATGTGACCGATCGTAATGGACAAAACGGCAATGATGGCGAAGATCCGCGACAACCGACATTCTCTGGCAATCATTCGTCGTCTTAGTCGCTATTTCCAATAGAAATTCGGACTCGCTATGCATTTTTGATGGGTGAAATCGGCGATTAATTACGGAGCAACTAGGTCTTAGTGCTTCGGCTCGCGCCGTTGAAACTGTCATGGCGGCTGCACTTGCGCGCGCAAAGTTCCCGCCCTTTCGGTGTACAGTAATTTAAGATATAAATAATTTGGATTTGCGATAAGAATCAGATGTTTTCTACACACTTTTCAACAAGCTACGATAATTGTCGATGTTATCCTGAATGTTTTCGGTAGAGATTTTTATCGATATGTAAGTATTTGCGTATAAAAAATGTTCTTGTTTAAATTTCAACCTTGCGCCTGCGTTTTATTTCATTAATCGTTAGATGCGTCACGTGATATCGAGTGAAACAATGATGTACCAACGTAGATCGCGTAGTACCAACCGCAGATCTAATATTCTATTCTATTAAACAAGCCAACAGTTTTTCTCAATATATATCCAATTAACATAAAATACTTATCAAAGCTGCTTTTTTTGTTGAACAGATTTATTTTTATTCTAAAATTTATGTTATCTTATAAATTTGCAAATAAATATTTTTTTCATTTCGTTACATTATTATTAATTCAAAAATATAAAAATTAACTGAAAACTAAAAATCGTTTATGTAATTAGGGCTGGTTTCATCAACGCCAATTAATCCTCGATTAATCGGGATTAATTGTCAATCGTAATTGATCAATTCTACTAAACAGCAAATAATGCGATTGATTAATAACCGATTAGTTAATGGCATTGATAAAATCGGCTCTTATTGTTAAAATATATAAGTACATCGAAATCAAAAACTTCGTATCAAGTGAACTATAGAGACAATCTGAAAAAAAATATATTTTTTCTTTTAAGTCATGTATTTTTATAATATCATTATAATACTACACAAAAATTACGTTATTTAATTGTGTATAGATCTACATTATCGAATCAAAAGTTTAAAGTTTTGAATATATAAAGATTTCATGTCTAAGCAAATACAAGAAGAAATATAAATAATTTTTTTAATCGTATATATATATATAGTATATTTTTCCATTTTTTAAATAATTTATAATTAAGTTTAATTATACTTGATTTTTTTTCTTTTTTGATTATTACTTATATATTTATTTATATATAACACGTATAACTTCAATAATTCAGTTCCAGACAAACAAAATATAAATGCTCGACTAACGTATTTTCCCAAATATAATTTTTCCAGAGTTGTCATAAGTACTTCCAAAGACGTTTCCAAGATGTTTCTCGCAAAACTGTTGTGGGTTAATAGTCCTTTAAAATAGCGAATCTAAACTTGTATGGATTAATTCATTAATCTAAAAATAATTATTTGAAAACTAAAAAAATTAAAAATATTTTGTGATGAAAATGAAAAATATTTTCAAAATTTTTTTAATTACAAAAAATATGATTTTGCATAATTTCTTTAGGAACTTATAAAGATATAAACAAATTTTGTAATTTTTTCCTGATTTACTATTCTTAACAGATGTGTAATTTGTTATATTTCGTTATCATCATATTTTGTTTGATTTTATTTTGATTATTTTTTTTAGTTTTTATTTCACTTTAAATTCAAAATTTTTTAAGGGTTTCGAGTAACACAAGCTTAATGTAATATAATAATAGGTCTGTTCTTTTTAATTGAATTTTGACCAATTCATTTTTCTTCTTCTTCTTTCTTCCTAGAGAGAAAAGAAAGGAAGATGAACTGATGCAAAAGTTTAGTCAAAAAAGAACAGGCCTAAATTAAATCGATAAATCGAAAGTGCAGAAAAGTGTAATGCAAACAGTACATTTTCGATGAAGATGCCGCCATCTAGGAGCCAGGTAACGATATCTCGATTGCCTCGTATGTTCGCTGTCAGCCAATCGATGTTCTATTGGAGGGATCAGGAGGGGGGGGTTTCGAACCCGTGGAGTCAAGTCTATTGACATTCCGATGTTCTGAATTGTTTTCATTTTAGTGTATGGTGCAGGTATTATTACTCAAGCACGGATTCCACTGTGGCGAAAGACATCTTTTGTTTTAAGGTACACAAGATTATGCATATCAAATGATTGACAATTGGACATCGAGATCAATAAAGCGTCGTATGTCCTCTGGCTTACGCTGACTCTAACCTTGTTCGACTTGCCGCAACATACTGATCGTTAATTAAAACGGCTTCATAATTCTTTCTCGTTTTACATGAAGCAAAATATTATTTTTATTTTATATTTAGTTGTGTGTCATTTCGATATTTTTTTTCTTCACTGTATCAAGTTTAGAGAGAAAAATTATCGAAAAGACTAGAAACTTTTGAGCACAAGAACCAGAATTTTACTTCGGCCCTGAAAATTTTTGCTTAAATAAATATGTATTTTTTTTTAAACATTTGATGTCATATTATTGTTGTAGAATTCAATTTTTGCATTTGTCCAAAAGATTTCTGTATAAAAATATCTGTAAATAATTAAAGTGGATATAATGACTAATTCTAAGTGATGGCCAGAATGTATAATTAGTTTCGAAAACTAGTTATAACTAATTTCGAAAACATATTATCAATTCGTAAGCACTACAACAAAGATGTTTTCGATATTTAAAATTATATTTAAAAAAACAAAAGATAAACGATAAAGATTGCGAGTCAATGCAGGATGTTAAGTATTAATGTGAATTTTAATTTTATAATAATTTAAATACAATGATATGTTTCGACCGTCATTAGTCATTCTCAGTAACATAAAAATATATAAATGAAAAAGATCGCAAAATTACAAAATAATAAATTACCGAATAATATAAACGTTCAAATAATTTGTAACGAAGACAAAAGATATTAAATAATATGAGATAATTGAAGTCTATTTAACATAAAAAAAAACATTTTTTCAGGATTTAGATAATTATTTTTAATACGGTCTTCTAATCATAAAACGGTCTTCTACAATCTACAATTAAACTTAAAAGATTTGTTTCTCATTTCTATGTTAAGAAAAGTAATTGAGTGTCTCGACTAAAATCATTTGATTATTTTGCTCATTATGACTGCAGTCAATAAAAGACTCGTAGATCTTGAGAACAATTGCTGTTCTGTTTCAGTTCCGGAGGAGAAGTTAATTTAGAGCAATGTTCCAGTGGGCATATGGTGGTGTAAATGGCTCTATACCACGCAATGTCGGTCCGGAATGTGCGAGTTACTTAACACTGAAACGACGGATAATAGAAACTTTATTTATATCTGTATTTATTATATCCTGTATTATATGGGGTCTCAAACGAATAACTTTGCCAAAGAAACTAGCTTACGTTGGCCAGGACCGTGTAGGCAGGCGAGTCTTGTTGATTATGATGTCATTGGTCCTGGGGATGGAAATCGGTTTTAAATTCACCAGCAGAACTGTTATATATCTATTAAATCCTTGTCATATTACAACAGCATTACAGGTAAGCTTTTTTGAATTATATTATAATAAATTATATTTTATTTCTATAATAAATTAAATTTTATTTCTTATAAATCAAGTTAACAAATTTTTTACTATGTTTACTATATTTTCTATTACAAAACAGTTATATTTGCTGGCTGCGGATCCTAGCCCAATGGTCACTACTATCTTTAGGATACATTTGAATCTGTTGAATGGACCGGTATTAGCATATTTATTTCCAGAAACAGAGTCTCGCATTGTAAGTCATAATTATGCAATTAAATATATTATGTAAAATGAAATTTTAAATGAGATTTTATTTTACAGATATTTGCAGACAAAGCATTGTACTATATTCAGCATGGTTTGATGCTTATAATACCATATTATTTATTGAGGATTGGAGGTAATTATATGTTTGAATAAGAATAATAGAGTAGATGAATAATAATACTATGCTACTCTTTCCATTATCCAATTTATATATAATATTCCATTAGGTGTATATAATATTGAGCCCTTATCTGATATGAGCTGGTCAATCCTCAGTTATGGCCTTAATGTAGGATATCACTTTTGGATTGTTCAAAGTGTTGCCTTGGTTTGTACATTATATCTTGTTACATAGATGTTATAATCCTTTGAAAATCTATGTGCAATATTATTTGTTCTTTATAGCCTGTACAGGTGAATCTTAGTCATATGTTATGTGCAGCTGTTTTGGATCCATTTGAAGGTCAAAATTATCGATTATGGGCAGTAACTCATCAATTAATATTATGTCCCACTTTGTGCAAGCTGTTTTGTTATATATCTAATTTTTTATTGACTAAGTTTCCATTAACTAGAGTTAAGCCATCGCTGGAATGCACTATTCCAAAAAAAAATTATACATATGAACAGAATGAAAAATTATGTGAAGAATCTAACACCTCAGGAAATGGCCATACACATTTTGATTAATATGGAAGAGAAAATTGTTTTATCAGAAGTATGTTTGAACTGAGCACATCCATCTTGATTCAGTGAGTATATATATTTACTATTGCATCACCAAAGGTTATATAAGAATATTTAAATATAAGAAATGACACAGATTTTTACATATTTTTACATAATGTACATTTGCATTCGTAATCACGCACATATTAATTCTATCATAAATTATAGATAGATATAAGAATATCAGATTTTTCTTCCTTACAGATTAAAACAATTTATAATTATGTCTATTATATCATTTCCTAAATATGCTGTACAAGGAAACTAAAAGTGGGAGATAGGAAAAAATGAATTTCTGACAGATTTAATTGTGTTACAGTCCAACACAAACAATTAATATATTTCCAGTAAAAACTTTTATTTAAAAGATATTAAAAAGATTTTTTGTTTTTTTGGAGGATTAAAATCTTTCATAGATACATACATAAGTTACCAAATAGATAACTTGATACAATCGTTGTGATCATATTAGTTTCAATTCATTAGTACATAGTATCAAACGAATAAGAATAGTCAATTTGAAATATGAATTTCTGTCCAAATACTATCATGCTAGCTTATCATGCCTAGTCTTGTGCAGAATCTCAAAGAGGCTTAAACTGACGTTTGGTAACAATGGTTCATTAAAAATATAATTACATTAGATAAAAACACATTGTATACAAACCATTTTGTGCCACCATTTTATATTCATTTTTAATATTTTTATTTTCGCAATAGAAATAAAGATATTCAAATAATGAAACTGCAATATTTTATCTATGTATTATACATAATAGGTAGGCATAAAGTAAAAGTTTACGAGGTTTTATGGTAAATCTTCTTAATAGCACGGTCCGAGGTGCATTAAAATAGGCCCAATTGTCTTAATGATACAAACAATGAAATAAAAATTTGTTTTAACATCAAATATTTTATTTTTAGAGAACAAAAATTTCTTTGTAAAGTGATTTTGATAAGAAAATTCTATTTACATATAGTGGTTGTAACATCTATATAATTATTAATTATTTCAAAGAAACTATACGTTTTTTAACTTTCTTTTTTAATCTGAATTCAATAGTCACAAAAATTTTAATAAATCATAATTGATGTTATATCGTATATTATCATTGAAGGAGACTGAAGGAGATTATTATTGATAAAAAGTTCATGATTAATACTGCCCATTTTAGAAGGCAAATTGTGAAACTTCGTAAATTTCCTCAGTTTAAAAATATAATGTAATATAAGTATTTTGGCCTCAGGTATCATCTCTTAGGTTTAAACATTAATAATTCTTAGGTTTAAACATAATCGGGAGACCATAAAGAGCTGATAAAGCATTTTATGACATATACAATGCTCTTATTTTGATAAATCTACGATTCTATTTGCGAAAGTCATGTATACGGAAATATTTTTATATGACAGTTCCTATCTAATTACATACTATACGAATTTTCGCATACGAAAATATATCCTTATTATAATAGTGAGAAAATTTTAGAATTTAGAATTCGATTTTTGCGGTGTATAGTATATTATGTTATAGTATATTATGATAATAAATAGATACATGCATAGATTGTAAATTAATGCTTTCGTCCAGACAAAAATTAAAATTTAAAATAGTGCTCTCATGGATGAAAACTAACGTCCATTTTACGTCCTTTCAACTTTTCCATATAAATTTTTTGTGTAATAATAAATTTCTGTAAACGTTGTTGCTTTAAAATAGATCCATGTTGTTACTTGTACAGATTTAGAAGAAAGCAAAACAATTTCAATAAGCTGCCATTAAAGAAAGAAACTTATTTTTTAATGAAAACAGCTTGATAGTACGATATTCATGTTATTAGTATCTAATAATAATATTGATAATAATAGTAATATTAGTGACATTGTATAGAATTGACTTAAAATAACGATATAGAAAAATTTAACTTGATAATCTTGTAATTTGAATATAAGAGTTTAAATATGTAGATATCTTTATAGAATATAATTAAATTAAATATATCACACACACATATATATATATGTATATATATATATATATATATATATATAAATTATATATTAAATCTTAAAAACAGAATGATCATAATTCTTGCACGAGAATGTTCCAATTCTTGCATTAGATGTGTATAGTAATATTTCGAATTAAAGTAGCAAATAAGATTGACATGATATTATAAAAATACTATTATAATATCTTTTATCAAAGTGGAAATCATGTGAAGGATTTTTTTTTAAGAGAGAAATTGTGAAAAAATCAGTATTTAAAAATAATGTAATTAATTATTGCATATT
>Ga0157362_1001385_pt1 | contig 10231 bp, 12 predicted proteins | sample AttlaeALBM3_FD_111480 | JGI IMG/M metagenome (GOLD analysis project Ga0157362, IMG submission 111480) | Fungus gardens microbial communities from leaf cutter ant in Ribeirão Preto, State of São Paulo, Brazil - Atta laevigata ALBM3 | ecosystem: Host-associated > Fungi > Mycelium > Unclassified ... | reverse complement strand
TTCTAATATATATATATATATATATATATATATATATATATATATATATATATATATATATATATATGATAGGATTGGGTATTATGAATACCTTAAGGAAACATTTTGTTATATCTAGCATATTGAAGAGTAAAAAATCTTATGCATACCATTTGATAGATTTTTTGATATTTTATGTATGTTAGTATTGAAATTGATTATTTTAATGCAAATGATGGAATGGTGGCAAGTGCCCTTATTATTCGTTCAATCATATTATCCTCTAAGCAGGCTAATATAAGCATCCTTAGGAATAATATGAGCATAGGAAACTTTTTATAAGAAATTATGCAGAAATAAAATATTGAAATATATATTATGACGTGACGTTTTCCGACAAGGATATGACTCGGAAAGCGCAACTCTACCTACATCCTTTCATTTTTAAAAGACTGACGTATTTGCGCACCTTTTTTTTAAATATTATTCTGTCTATTTCGCGTCTGTTTCGTGTATTCGTGTGTCCGCAGACTTTTTGTGTAGGTTTTTGTCTTTCTTTTTCATGCGCTATCGCGAATATTTCGAGTTTTTACAGGATAATTGGCTACTCTTTATGATTTTATGAATTTTGCGTCTCACTGGACTATGAGTGAAGAGAGAAGATTATGAGGATCGAGACGAAGGAGATTGAAGACGAATTGGCGGAGGCGGTCAGCACCTTACAAGGAGAGTAGTGTAGGCGATCGCTCCATATTTTAATATGTTTCGTTTTGTTTCAAAATCTGTCGCTCTATCATACCACATTACAGGCGAGCATCGCAGAAGAATGAGGGCAATAACAGGGGATGGCCACTCTGCGTCCAAGAGTTGGCGAGAAACCCTGCGACGGAGCTTTTGGAGGATCTCCCTTGAGAGGACGGAATTAAAGTCGAAAATGAAGACACTCGACTATTGGTATGCCACCACGGAAATGCAAGTCTCCCGTATGACGAAAACGCAAGAAAGTCTCCTTAATGGCCGAAAGGAATCCTGCTGTTGAATTTCGTCAGGACACAGGATACATAGATGACATGGCCCGCAGGGCTGCGCGCCAATTAGGCGACAGGCCCTCCGTGGAGATCGCGATCACCTGCGTGCCGCCGGAAGGATCAGCGCCGGCACTTATGCTATGACGAGCGAGCAAAGAGTACATGCAAGGGAATTAGGATGGCCAAAAAGTCAGAGTATCGAGGAATTCAGGAGACTTATCGTAGGAGACGAACGCCGTTGAACTGTAAGATCGCCAACTTCCGTGTCAGGCAGGCGAGTGTAACTTTCATCGTTGATTCTCACATGTAGATGCACATGATGCATAATTGTGTCAGATTTCTCGCGTTAAGGGTAAGCGCGCCGCCTCCCTCGATAATTCATTACGATATTCTCAAGATAACGCGTCCGTATCTGCCACAGCCTGGTCATTTTCGTTGAATATTGTCTCGTAATAATTTGTCTCTTCTGTATTGGAATTCTGTATCGTCGGTTTCTTATATTTTCTGTTACTTTTCGAAATTCTGTAAGACGATTCGAGATCTTCGTGGACGAGCATGAGGTCACGCCGTGTTTACAGTCGCACAATATCATTTTCTTGTTTCATGTTATTCCATTCTCTTTTTTGTTATCAAAGTGTCAAATTACTACTTGTGCGATATTGCAAGAATCGCTATTATGTGGCATGAGCTCGAGAATTAGTGTAATCGTTACACATTATTGAAAGCATATAAGAAAACGTGCGAAAACATTAGTCTAACGCATTTCTATCGCATGCTATTATCGTAATCCTATCGAACATATACGAATGAGAGTCGGAGATTAATAGAATATATTTATTTTTTTTGTTAATTACTGTGTCATTTATTGTAGTCGTTCCTCCAAATTATTATTATCCTTTATTTTCGGCCACAACTGTCTCTTGTGCTATTACCAGAGTCGAGAGATTAGAGAACCGTCGAAGCTCACAATTCGTAAGAATACAGTTTGAGTAATGTTTTAATTAATTGTAAAAAAGAAGAGCTAAGTGAGAGGCACGCTCACTTGTGCGCCCAAATCTGTCTCGCGATCTGAAATTGTGAAACGAAATATTTTCTGCCGCGTCATGTTTGAGATTCAGGCGAATTCTATTCGCGAAGATACCAGAAGATAACGAGTGTCAGCTGTGAGCACCCGAAGTTGCACCACACTCGTGAGTGCGGTTGCAATATATATTGTGACGTTTACAAGGGTTGTTTGACCTGGTCGAAAATAGCGCGGCATTTTCGTTCTGTGTCCTTCCGTCGCGCTTATCACGGTTTTTGGACGATTTTTGTTAGAGCGTTTCGTCAGATATTATTTTCTTTTGCTAAGTGGTTTTTTATATATAATTTTATAATCGGCGACTGAAAAATAATGTTATGATGAAGTTGCGTCTCATTCTCAGTGAACATCGAGAAAGAGGAGACGCATCAGCGGAGGTCACTACAGGAAAAGAAAACGTGCAAATAATACCGCTTTACTCTTTATCATAAAATTCTGTTGCGAGCGTGTGACTCTTTTGCCGGATTTTTTCTAGGAAATTGTCTAAAAAGGGAACAAGACATGCAGCATGAAGGATGGTTTCTATTTCTTGTTATTAATCGAGCATGGAGACTCCGTTGCCAATGCCGCGAGGAGGACTCTGCAAGACAAACCTCTCTGCTGCAAAAGAAGGAATTGTACGGCGGAGGATTACATTCGAGACGTCCTTGAGCCCGGATGATAGAGAAGAAGGTTCTGCGAGCAGCCGCAAAAGATGCCAATTATCAGTCCCACACGCCAAAGCCAGGTCGCGCGACGCGACAACGACTCGCGAGAACATATGCGAGATTGGTAGAGAGGGCTCGCAACTAATCAGACGCGATAAGGCTTATCAGTCTGCAATGCCTGCGCGTTCCCAAAAGAATTCAGACCTCGGCACTTGTGCTATGACAAGGTGATAGAGAAAGACGTGCGAAGCGAGAACAGAACAGCCGATAACGACGATGAGCAAAGAAATCGAGAAAGAGGCTGTTAAAGAAGAATCTTGTGGTGAAACGAGCGCAGCGTACGGTATTGTATAACTGCCGATTTTCCAATCCCAGAGAAATTCGCGGATAGATTATTTAATTTCGTTGAGTTTGAGATCGTTGAGAGAGACGGCGCCGCAATAGAGCAGACGCAGCGCGTGCCATCCCGCCCGATACCATTCGGATTTCGTTAATGTTGAGTCAGTTTTTTCACGCCCATCGCGGCCACAACCAGTCATTTCGTTTGTATGTGTTATATTTTGTATAGCGTTTAAGTGCCGGAATTAATTGCGTTAAATTTCGGATAGTATTCTCGCGTCGTAGTATCTTCCGTCATATCATGCTTTTGTATTGCACTTTATTGTTCCGAGAGTGTGAGATTCCAGATAATATTCGTGTTCATTCTGTAATTCCGTCATTTTCCGTTGGGACAGATATTGTCATTTTTGCGGTCGAAGAATTGTGTACACGGTCAAGCGCCACTGCGATTGCCGCTGCCCGGTTATCTTACATTGTTACGAAATCAACGATTTGTAGAGTGATTTCGAAAGCTTAAAGCTTGCACTGTCAAGATAATAATTTCTTATATTTAACATCGCGAACGCCGTTTACGAGAGTAATTCAGTCTCTCCCCCCAATGTCTTGTGTAATACATGAGCGACCATTTAACATCTATTGTGTTTGACATCGTATAAAAAATATCGAATATACTTGTTATCTTATATTGTTATAAATCCTGCATATTTTATTGTGTATAAACTGACTTGTTCTCCAAGACATCCTCCGTTCCCATTCACGAAATATCTCCTCCAATCTCGTAGCTGAGCAGTCGGTTATTCGGACCGTCCGTGTTCGTGATCTTGTAGAGTTTTTGCGGTTCGATTGAAATCTTCTAACTAATTCCGAGAAAGAGTGGCACGCTCTCTCATACCTGGCGCCCAATATAAAATATTTAGTGTTGAGAATAATTGGAATTTGTTAGATTAATTGATATTATCAGCTCTGAGTGGAGAGGTGAATATCGGAGAAACTGTAAAGAATTACGATCACGAATGCGCGATGAATATTTTCGTTCATCACGTTTCATTATTCACGCTCATGAGTGCGATCGCAAAAATTTGGCGCCCAACGTGCGAGAACTTGACATATTGAAATAAAGATTTTCTTTTCTTTTTTCTCTTCTTAGCGGAGAAGTTGGGGAGCGAGAACAGCATATTGTGCACGTTATATTATTGTTTGGCTGTTTGCTATTTGTATTATATCTGCTGTTTTCTATGCCTCCTTGCCATTTGAATTTCCTGTGACTTGTGTGCTAATCGCGTTTCTTTTCAGCAATGTAAATTGTGCACGGGTAATTAGTAAAAGATGGAAAAATTTTTAGTCGATCCTAAAATTTGCTAACTTTCATGTTATATCTTACGCTATATTTCGCGTCGTGGCTTTTGCAATTTTCGCAAGTGTTTGTCATTTCGGTAGCTATTATTGTTTTGAATTTGGGAGATTTTTTTCTTTGCATATCGAGTCTGTGGCCTATTGTTTCCTATCGACTTATGTGTTTGTTGTTTTCGCGTGCTTAGAACGTTGGTATGTGTTATCTTCTCTCGATATGAGCTTCTCAAATATTGTCACGTATAGGTCGTTTCCAGTGATCGCGTGTTATTGTCGAACTTTCTCTTGCTATTGCCGATAACATGCCGTGAAGGGAAATCCACAATAGAGAAAAACAATTTGATTTTTGATTTATGACAAGATTAATGAGTCTCTTCCTGTTTGTAAATCATCTGATTCTTTCGATTCGGTATCGTCGTGCTGTATCGTCAGATTCCGGAATTAGTTGAGAAAGTCTGAGAGAGATTCACGATTTGGGTGGATTTACGTGCTGTTGGTCGAATAATTAAGGAAGGAACTATCACGTAGGGGACAGAGTGCGAAGGGGGATACCATTATCCTACAGGATATCGCTTGCTGCGATACGAATTATATGCATCGGAAACCGCAGATCACTTCACAACGAGCGGGAAGTGATGCGCCGATTGTTTTGCGTCCTCCGATCACCATGTCTGTGCAACCTGATCCGAGGTCCACTCTTATTTGGGAAATCGTTCGGACACCTGCAATACTCATCCCCTGTCCAATTATCACTTTTGCGTGCTATTGGCGCGCCAGACGCTCCTCAGGCTTCGATTTTGGAGATTGTAAATACGCTGCGTAAATGGCATTTGAGATGCTCGGAGACGTGCAGAGCAAAGAAGCGAAAACTTTCTTGATTCGAATCGAAGAGGGACGTGAGTTATTTCCTGTCAGCTATACAAATCTCTTCCGATGCTTGCCTTTCTTTTTATCAGGTACCGCGCTTTTCTGGTTTCGCTCACGATGTCCGGAGTGATAGATCTGAGACCAATTTGTTGTTGCGTGGCGCTTGCGGATTTCCAATACGCATTGCGGGATGAGATCTTGCGTCACACACAACGAGATGAAGAATCAATTGCAGATTATTTAATCTGCACAAAAGCCTTTTTTGATCGTTTGAACTAATCGTGGAATTTAACGGAATTAACAGTTAAATTACGCACATCGTAACATATCGCGTTTACAATGGATCTCCGCCAGGATGAATTTTCTGATTTTACGACTCTGAAGCTGTTGGTATCACGGCTCATTTGAAGTGAGACACAAGGCTAATACCTCGCGTCGAGCCCCCGCACCAGAAAAATCTTTGTTCCCGGAATTATCGCTCGCGTAAGGCCAAACGAAGCAGTCAGATCGGCGCGACCGAATTTCTGTCTCGGCGATCGCCGGAGATAGGAAGGCCGCGAATCGCAATCGAGCTGATGTTGCCCCCAGGGGAAGGCAGAAACGATCGGCGGCGTCGAAGACTCCCGCCTCTTCGACCTCGACGGGGACTTCTGCGGCCAGTTCAATTAAATGTTGGAATTATGAAAAAACTGGCTATATCGTGCGAAAATGGAGAACGCCGACGCGTGTATTGTTTCCGCTGCGGTAAAACGAATGTAACAGTAAGAACATTCCTGCTCGGCGAAGGAGAATCGCTAGGTCAGATCGAAGTTGCTCCCGCAAAATCGATTAAGACCCGCACTGAATCTTTCTCTCACATAGAGAAACTGAAGTATTTGTCAATAATCTTCCGAATTACCCCCATTGTTTTTCCTCTCTGATGTTGGAAGTTGTTCGTTAACAGCCTTATTAGACTCCAGATGATTTACGAGTACCTTGTATGGATTCCCTGAACTGACCCCAAGAAAAACGTTTAGCGAAATTTTTGGAGAATAAAATATCGAAAACTGTCAAGAGTCCTGTGATGAGAGTGGTGTCACTTCTCTTACTGAACATAAGATAGATGTGGCGCGCCTAATAAGCAACATTGTTATTTAATTTCGCCTAAAGTTCTTATTCCCAGGAGACTATTCGCGAGGAGATTGACAACATGTTAACAGCCGAAATAATAGAGCTATCGTTTAGTGAAGGGTCAAGTCTTATCGTGATGGTGAAGAAACCTAACGAAAAATATCGCTTTTGCATAGATTTTCGGAAAATAAATAGCGTTGTTGAAGAAGAATGCATATCCGTTCTCCAACATGAATGGTATCTTAAATAAATTACGATCGGCGCGATATATTTTGACGATAGACCAGGCGTACTTTCAAATACTTCTGGCAAAAGATAGTCGCGAGATAACTGCGTTTAACGTCCTGGATAAAGAACTTTACTATTTTACACAAATATCATATGGGTTAACGAGAGCGCCCACGACTTTTCAACGACTTTTAGATAAAAAAAATGCCGGAGATGGAATCATATTCATTTGCGTACTTGGACGACATAATTATTGTACGTCTACCTTTGAAGAGCACTTAGAATGGCTTGAACATGTTTTAAGTAAAATCTTTGCTGCTAGCCTCACTGTGAATCCTAAGAAATACGAATTTTGTCGTTCGCAAGTTCGTTATTCTTTGTGTAAAGAGACGGCTTAACCATCGATCCAGACAAAGCGCAGCCAATTTTAAAATATCCTGCTTCGCGTAACCTTAAACAATTGCGTAGATTTTTGGGCATTGTCATCGCTTTATATCGCAATTCGCTAGCCGTTAGCGAACCGCTCACGCGACTGTTAAGAAAGAATCGTCATTGGGAATGAAGTAACGAACAGCATCACGCCTTTCGCGCAAAGTTACTATCCGACTTTATCGTATTCCGATTTTAGTATTTCGTTCATCTTGCAGAACGACGCCAATTTCATCGGTGCCGTTTTATCGCAAACTATCGACGATGTAGAGAATGTTATATCATTTACGATTCGCGCGCTGTCAGGCCCGAAAAAAGAAATACTCTGTTACTGAACAGGAGTGTTTGGCAGTTGTTTGGACAACTCAGAAATTTCGACCATATTTGGAGATTTATAAATTCTGTAATAACCGATCACAGCTTACGCTGGCTTCACCATCTGAAAAATCCGACTAGTCGACTAGTGCGTTGGGCCTTAGAATTAGAATACGACTACGAAATAGTATATTGGAAGGGTGCTTTGCATCACGTATCGGATGCGCTGTCACGTGCATTTGAGAGTAACACCAATGAGGGTGACAATGTCATTGTCTCTTTGATAATCACAGCAAACGCACCTATCATCGATAATACTGACGATCTGTGGTAAACGTTTTCAGGAGATTGCAGAAAAGAAGAAATTATTCATAGATTGAAAGATCATAGGCAACTATATTATCTCAAATCGTGAGCCGTGACATCGGCCGGTGACTCGCAGGCGGATCACTTAGGTATCGATAAGATATTTGAAATGTATCGCGTATTACTGACCAAATATATTTCGTGATAAGATGCATTTGCGTGTGCATCTCTCAGCACACGAAGGTAAGTAGACGAATCCAGAGGGATTCATGGGATAGCAGAGGCTCCATGGATGGTAGTCGCGATCAATATTATTTGGGCCCTTTCCTGCGAAGTAAATCCGATTTTTGCTTAGGTAATACAAAGTCTATTTACGAAGTGGGAGTGTCATGTGATAAGAGCCGCGAAAAGCAAAATGATAGGCATTAGAGGAGCTTGTTATTTCGCGATGGAGTACATCGAAATTTTTACTAATGAATAACGGTACGAAGTTTATCACAAGGACCTTGTGAGCGTTTGCCAAAGAGCATGGCATCATACGCACTATCATTCTGCCATATCATTCCCAAGCTAACCCCATCGAAAGAATTAATCGCGTACTTCAAACCATGATTATATTAATCTTTCTCGTGATTATATTAACCTTAACCATGATTATTAACCTTTCTCGATCATAACCATCGTGAGATGGAGTAGAACGCTCACCTAAAGAATTTTCATTTCGTCAATACCACACATCATTCGTCGGTCGGTACTTCATCTGCTTTTCTGAATCTAGATCGCAAATTAGAGCCAACGCTACATCGACAGTGTCAGGGAATGGCCGAAGTGAAGACGCCGCGAGGTAGGAGGAGCACATGCGAGAATTGCAGTCGTTGTATCAGTGGGTTAGAGAGAATTTAAGTCAAGCCTACCAATAGCAAGCTAAATATTACAATTCCCATAAGCGCGGAGATTTAGAGTTAGTAATCTGGTTTTGAGACGACAACCTTATCGTCTGCGGGTCAGAATGTCGCCGCTAAGCTTCCGCCGAAATTTCAGGGTTTCCTTAAGGTTAGTAGAGTTCTTTCTCCCATAGCTTGTGAATCTCGACAATGCCACCGCTGGAAAGATGTACATTAAAGATCTTAAACCCTACCTCCTTCTGTAACCCTGTCCGATGTGTTGTGCGCTGTTTCTGCTTCTTCGACTGGTGATGGTTCATTTCCGCTTTCTTCCATTCTGGACTTAGACAGAGTATGACTGGTAGTGTGATGAAAATCGTTACGGTATAAAAAAACAAAATTTTTGTTCTTTTTTCACTATTCCTTCTTTGCACGAATTTTTTTGAGCTAGTATCGAAGATTTTGGAAAGGAGGGGGGGAACTCTTGGGCGAGTTGCTTATCGAAAGCCAGAATTTTGTTTAAATTTGCGAATTTCGTGTGTTGAGAGAAAGTGTTAATCGAAAGCCCAAAAAGTTTTTTTCCTCTCCTTTCATTTTCCTTCTCGCTCCTCGTATTGCGTTCAAGAAAAAAATCAAGCGACTAGAAAATACGGGAGAGTGCTTTGGCATATTCGAGTATTTTGTATTTATAGCATACGAGAGAATCGCGAATAGACTTCCAACATGATCCCGATATCGCGAGACGATATGTAGGGCCGCCGACGATTGCTCCGCCTCAATATTCATAAAATTATTACCGTTTTGAGTATTTCGCTCTCTAAGATAGATCCTAAAGAGTTTTATTCATTTTCGAAAAGGACGTTTGACATTTTCGTAAAATAAATTCGTCATTTACTTTTAAAGTGCCTGTGTAAATCCGTGACCGTATTGATTTGCAATAGAATTTGATTGTGATTATCATGTATTTCCTTCTTTGAAATATTTCTTAGTTGAATAATTAATCGGCAGTGATTATAATAGCAATGAGCCAATAGATTCATTTATAAATTTGGAATTCATTTATAAATTCATTTATAAATCATTGAATGTATGATACGTGATACAATTTACAAAAAAAATACTTGAATACAATTACTGTGTGCAATGTGTGTCCTTCAAGCAATAATTTTCAGTCGCTTAATCGATGATTCATTAATATGTATGGAAAAGATTAATATGTATGTAAAAATCAATCAAATGCGTGGATAAATCCATGAAAATATTGATACGTGACACAATTTATAAAAGGAAGAAAATGATTTTGATTATTAATTACTGCGTTTCTTTCTTGGATTAATTCTCAATCGCTAATTAATTAATCGGTAGTGATTAATAATAACGAATTAATAAATTCGTTAATAAATCAATTTAATGTGTGTGAGTGGATTTGTGTAAAGATGATATGTGACACGATTAATATGTGACAGACAAAAATTTATTATTGTTCGGTATTGGATGTGAGAATTCACAAACTGGTATTATTCTGCCTATTTTCAGCTCGATTATGGTATGAGGACATTTCTACAAGGTATGTATGAGAGAGAGAGAGAGAGAGAGAGAGAGAGAGAGAGAGAGAGAGAGAGAGAGAGGGGGGGGGGGGGGTGTGTGTAGAGCAGCGGCGCGCGCACG
>Ga0157362_1001384_pt1 | contig 10234 bp, 3 predicted proteins | sample AttlaeALBM3_FD_111480 | JGI IMG/M metagenome (GOLD analysis project Ga0157362, IMG submission 111480) | Fungus gardens microbial communities from leaf cutter ant in Ribeirão Preto, State of São Paulo, Brazil - Atta laevigata ALBM3 | ecosystem: Host-associated > Fungi > Mycelium > Unclassified ... | reverse complement strand
TATACCTGGAATGCTGTGGCATTCCATCTATCCACTTAAAGATTAATAAGCAAACTTTTATACGACAGAACACATAAACATAAACATTAATAGTTTATAATCTTCTCTACATCTAAATAAAAACAGTACGTCCGAAATATTCCAAATATAATTAAGGGAAGTTTGAGACGGATTATATGGAACATCTCATGTTTTTCTCACATTACATTCAACATTCCGTAAAAATAAAATGGCTGATGATACACATTTTGTGTATCATCCATGCTGTTATGTATTACTATTCCTTAATCCAGCAATGTACCTCGGGCGAGCGCGAAGACCGTCTTATGGTCCAGTGATGTTTCAACAGCAAATAAAAAAGATGAAGGTACTGGAGTTTACATAAATTCATTTGCTCGGTGGAGGCTTTCATGTAACGAGATGTGCCGGAATTTGTTTTAGGGCGTCTTTTTACTTTGCAAGATGTAACCTACAAACGCGATTACATAAGTCGTTTGCAGCTGCTTCAATGTTAAACCGAGTTCCACCCTCAGCTTACATTCGTTTAAAGTTAACGACTGGTAACGAGTTCCATGTAAGTAACTTTTTCAGCTATCTCTTCTCTTCAATACTTTAAATAATCTTTGAAATTCAGAGGTATTCTTCAGGTCTATTTCAAGCGCGTTTCAATGAAATTTTAATTCATGGACTAATCGCCATAAATATTATATTTTCAGAAATGGAAAATTATGACGCATTAAATATTCGTCAAGGAAGTTGGCAAATAAGGAAGATGGGAAAAGATCTGACTTCTAGAAACCCCTGATCTTTCATACATTTTTTATGACGTAGCTGTAAAGGGCCTTTTTCTACACGATAGCGTATTTAATAAATATGTGGCACGTTTATCCCCGAGCAAATTAATTTACATAGGCACCGAATGCATGCTTGTAGGCGTGAGAAATGTTTTAAGGTTAATTTATATTCACTGATGGCATAAGTAACGCGCTAAGATTATACCTTTGTCACAGAAAAGATATTCACTGTCGTATATTTTATATGTAAGACAAAATTGATTTCTTAACTGATTCTTAAGATTCTTAAGAAATTGATTCTTAATTTTTGACAATATTATATTATACATTGTTGAAAAAGAGATAGATAAAAATATATGTTGTGTAAATATTCATCTCAAATAAACATGTAGATATATTCAATAAAAGAGAATCAATTTTGTAATTTACGATGTATAACAAAATTATTCATATGTTTTATTTATATATAGGTTAAAATCTCTTTTCGATCGCGATCGAATAAATATAAGAAATAAAAGTCGTAAAATAACCGACGCTTGTTGTGTTTGATATATGAATATAAAATTTCGAATAAAGATTATTGCATATTTTATGAAATTTAATCAGCAGCGAATACTGTAATGTCTCATGTCAATATAATATAAATCGATTTTTATTAAAATCGTTTTCTACTTTCTTTATTAGATTTGTTGTTTTCTCTTAAGTGCTGGCATGTGTCAGGATGCTGCATTGAGGCGTCGGCTATTATTGTCGCGCTATCGCTGTTACTCTCGTTGCCACCATTTCTCTCGTGGATGGCCAAACACGCGCAGGGGGTGGCTGCCCGTGAGGGCTTTTCCCTAGACTAATGGATTCCACGAATTAGGTGTCGCCATCCGAGCCATCGCCGTCGCCATCGCCATCAAGATGACGGCGATGCCTTAACCCGAGAGAACCAGCGATGTCTGATTAAACACAGAGCAATTCCCTTAAAACGGTGCGCTAGTGCTGGGCTATCAACGAAGAGAGAGAGAGAGAGAGAGAGAGAGAGAGAGAGAGAGAAGGGGGAGGGGAGGAGGGGGGGAGAGAGAGGGGGGGGAGAGCGCAGCTCCATGTTTATCCATTTTATTCGGATCGATCCAGCATCTCCCGCGAGAGTCGTTTGGTCGCGCAAGAGTGCCTCGATTAATGGAATATCCTCTTTGTACGCTTTTCCAATAATCGATTAACGAGCAAAGAATTTCATGTTTCCTTTCTATAACGCGTCTTTCCATAACAGTCTCTAACAAGGCAAGTTCGCGCTTGGCGAATGCGATATTTTAATGAGATCCGAGTCAAATTAAAGTAAGTTCCATTGAATGTAGATGAATCAGATGATCAGATTTTATCAATACTGTGTTGTGAAATATCTATACATAAGAATTATTCTATACATAAACGATAAATTGATATCAATTCTCATATGCAACGTACACTATTAGATATCAAAAGAGCATTGATAATCCAAGCCTTTGAGTTAAACAATATTTTGTTATTTTAATTTCCATGTATGCCAAAATGTAAATCAATCCATTTCTGTGATTGGTTTCAAAGTAAACAATATTCATATTAACGTATGTATTTAATAATAAATAATAAACTCGAATCAAATTTAATACATTTTCTTGAATTAAATTATTTAAATCCACTGTTTTATTAGTTAAATTAACGACATATTGAGCAGTGACAACCTATAGAAATAATTAAAGATACTTCGAATTAAATATAATTTAATATTATGAATATAACAGTGTATTTTTCTTTTCGAATTTGTTTTCCACAGTATTTTCGACAAAGGTTCATAAAAGTGATTCCTGAATTAACCAAATCCTATGTATATTCGAAATTGATTGGAACGACATCAGCAACATTCATCGCACATCTAATCACAATTAAATTTGGAGGAGGGGGTGTGGACGCGATGTGGACAAATATTTCCATAGCCAATCGTGATCCCCATTCGCCGTCATTAATTACCCAAAACACACGGTTGTCCCAACCAGTGATCGGACGCGTGTTGACAAACATGTTTAGCAAACGCACACAAATGCCACACGCAATTCATGCGGGCCGATTTTCGAGGCTACACTTCCTCGAGCATCATTATACATTCGTCGGCGACGATTATTGATGACACCGATACCGATCAATCCAACGCTCCCAGATGGCTCGCGATTGCAATTACACGGACGCGCCGATAAATTATTATCAAGCTGTCTGTCACCCCCATGAAACTATTAATTCAGTCGCACCGGTGCATCGACGCGCCGATAAATTATCACGATCGGCCGCTCATGCATCTCCCCGCGCGTATACATGCGTCTGCCTCTTCTTTTTTATGTACATATTTTCTTTCAGCAATATTCGCGGCGTTATTTAACGACCGGCAGTTTAATGAAAATTTTCCCGGTCGGAACGCGGCATTCATCGCGCCGACAAGATTCTGACATGGCCGATGATTTATTTATTTCGACAACACGGTCGTGGCTTTTCGATACAATCATCCGGTAAAACGTCAAAATGTTTCGACAGATTCACGGACATTCACGATATCCTGCTTTAGGGTACCAAGTATCTTCCGTGTCAATAATTTTATCATATTATCAAAATTTGAAAGATAAAAAATTTTGGTGAAATAATTTTGGAATCATCTGCTCATTTTTGGATTCCAAAATTAATAACGTTAATTTCTCTATCGATTTTTAATTAATTTATGTGTGTGTGTGGCATAAACTCTGTATTTTATATAAATCAATAGATATTAAAAAATTATAAAATAATAATCATATTATTCAATGGTGAATGAGAAAAAAACATTATCTTGTGAAATTTAACTATATCTAAGTAGATTATGTTTTTCACGTATGGCCTTTGTTATTGAGTTTTTCCCCGAACAATTTTAATTAATTTCCAGATTGAAACAATATTCGAACAAAGGGCAACTAAATTACTAAAAATTACAATCGGTAAAATTTTTCCGTAATCATAATGCTTTTTTAACGGAAATAATTTAAAAGCACACGAATATCTAATCAATTGTATGTACATGTCGCTTTGTCCCGAATCCGTTCTCTGAATTAACAGACTCGATTCTGTTATGCGAATGCTCGCGTTCATGAGTTTCGTGCTGATTTCATTAAAGTAAGACCGGGTCGACCATTTTTTTTACACGAGATCGGTACATCGACTATTTTACATTGAAATAACATTCTCGTTTTAATTAAAGTAGTTTGAACAGAACATGCTGATATACTGTATTATCCTCCAATTTAGATATTAAAAGCTAATCTGGAGGAATTGTATTAAAATTAAGCGAATTTTTTCAAATTAGATTCTAATTTATAGACCTTATCAAATTTTAAATAAAATTTTATCGAATTTTTCACAAATTGATTAAAAAACGAGATTTAATCCAGGAAAGAAGTCTTGGAAATGATGAGTTTCCGCTGCAACTTCCAAGCAAAAATCAACTTTGAATTCATCAAACAGATAGTTGCAGGTTTGCAGAATACGTGTGGAGTATACATTCTGTATACATTCTATCACTCTCTGAAGACTTCTAGTAGAAGTCTTCATAAAAGATCTCTCGGTTCATCGTTCGTCTGCGTAAATATACTCTCCGTTTTTCTGCCGACAAAATCGAGAAGAAAATACGTTTCGGCTCGCATACGGAAAATTCAACCCCTTCTCAGATAGAAGGCTCTCACGAGTATTTTGTTATAAAGATGTTTCTTATATTTTCAATGAGACTTTTTCTTATATTATCTTAGGAAAATAAAGAACGGAGAACGATGAAGATTCTCTCAAAAAAGAAAAATCTTGTCGCTTGCAATCTGAACACTACTGTATATCTTTCATATTAAACAAATGTCATCTCACTTAATCCTAGAATGCCATCGCTATTGAGTAATAGTATTGCTATTGACACGTAAATTTTATATATATAACAATAAATAGGCTGTTTTTAATTAATGTAACATCGTCATGTTTTTTATACACTTTTAACGACAAATATTTATAATTTAGAGATTTTCATAAACACAAATAAACTAATTATTAACTTAAAATGAAAAAAAGAAGCACACAGTAAATTCAATCTTGAAATGACTAGGTATGTGATCTATATATATGGATTAGGTAATTCGATTGACTGAAGATATAGTTTAGCGCTCATTAACATTGCTCTTAACTTAAAATTTACGTATCGATAGTATTTTAGGATTAAATTTAAAACATCGTAAAAAATTATTAGATATAAATTAATCAGACATTGGATTCTTATGCATAATTGCATATTTTTTGGAAAGTAAAACCAAAAAAATGTGAAAATGTTTTATTGAAAATCATTTAAAAAGTGCAAATTTTTTGGTGCATATTGTGTATATTTGCATATTTTGTGTATATTTTAATCTTTTATTTGTAAAAAATCCTGTGTCTATAGATATAATTGTTGTCAATTACACGTCGAGGTAAAGTAATTATTGATTCTCGCGCGGAAATGCGTGGAGCCAAGTCATCACCGCTAAATCGCAGAAAGAATATGAGAGATCTCTGCAAGAGATATTTTTTCGCTATAATACATCCCGCGAAAAAGAATCAAATACGTTTACTTTACCTGTCCCAACGATGAGAAGGAAAACAAACTGGATTTATAAAAAGACAGCCGATTTCTTTCTTTTACCCCGGTCTGGCTAACATACAAGAAATTTTCTCTGCGATTATCCTTTGTTTCATCCCCCGAGGATTTCGCCGACTGTTATCTGATATCCGGAATGATCTCCTTTAAGGGATGTTTTAAAGAACAAGCTTGGCAACGAGTTCGAAATGGATGTTATAAAGGAATGTTCGAACGCGCACAGTTCTTTGAATCCTTACACAAGGATATCTCTTGCAGTAAAAATTATTATCGAAATTACGATCTGCCACGTATAGAATTCAACGCGTGAGCATTATACATGAAGCGAACTCAGGCATCAAGTAATTTGAGTATTTGTGAATGAAAAAAGTGAAGAAGATTAAATATTCAATTAAATATTGGAAAAATCAATTGGTCAAACACGATTCATGTACTAACAACATATAATTAGACAAATGGTGGTCTTCTCAGTACGTTTCGGTGCTTAATCTCTACTTTTAACAAGAAACTTTTAGTGCTTTTTCATTCGTGAAGCCTTTCGATGCGCATGGACGAACATACGTCTTTCGGAAGTAATTGAACCTGAAATTAGTGCGGGATCGTACGAGTGAATTGCGACCGAATGGAATTGCTACTATCCGTGTTTCAGTACCTCAGAAAGGTATCATAGCTTTGATGAAGTTTATCTCAATTTCGAAATCAAACGTAAAGAAAACATTTTGATGTTCTATGCATTTGGCACACACGTATTACATTTCAATATTAATAAAATCAGATTAATAATATATTAAACAGGTATTTCGATAATAAAAATATAATATACTGAATAATATAATATTTCGGAACAATAATGATAGCATATTAACGTTCATTCCATAACGAATGCAATAAATGAAATATGCATTTCATGCATGATGCAAGATTCTTTGTTCACGATCAATCCATTGATCGACTCGCACTTGCTAGCTCCAGCCGCATCGGATTAAATTCTCCCTTCAAAGGGAAGCAAATCGGTATAGATTTTTATTCCGATCCCTCGAGAGTGGCTTGAAGTTATGCCAGCCAACACGAAAAACGATCTCCACGATAATACGTAAGACAGAACACGTCGAGAATTACGATCCGCTCTGTCGTTGGCACGCTACCACGCCTGCCGCATCGTCGAGTAGGTATTTTTTTCCAGAGCCATTCCTCTTTATGCGGAAATTTTTCTCCGACGCAGTCGCTGTCCAACGCATTTCTCACGATTCTCGATTCTGCCTTAGCTGTGCGAACGCGTGACAATGTAAAATCAATAACGGGAATTTGAGAGAATGCCGACTGACTTTATTTCAACGAAATTTGCGGCTCTTTAACGCGGAAACAATTTAGAACGCGCGCGCGTTACCGAAATGAAAAATTCTTTTCATTTTCTCCTCAGAGATGGTTTCTTTTAATAGATAGCGTCAGAAATCTGCACGTCATGATTTCGCAATTGTGGTACTATTACTAAGCGTATAATAGGCCTATTTCCTTTTAGTTGAACTTCTTGTATAGTTCATCTTTTCTCTCTTTCTTTCAATATGAAGAGAAAAGGAGAAAAGGTGAACTGTGCAAGTTCAGTTACAAAGAAGAAGCCTAATATCAAAGTTGGGACGTGTAATGAGAAGAAGAGAGAAAAGAAAATAATTACCACTGTGCGAGGTAATATCTTACGGAAGGATTTATCGTAATTATCAGGCGGACGGTTCCAGTGATCCAATTAATTATCGGACGGTCCGAGCGGGATATTACCGTGCTGCACCACGGCGAGAGATCATTTTCCGACTGAACATCATGTTGTTCCTTAACAATTTGAAATTCACCGTGGTTTTAGCAAGCAAAACTTTTGGATTCAATTTGCGACGTAAAAACTACGGCGCGAATCCTTCGCTATACTTGCTTGGTAAGTAGCTTACGATGTCTCTTATTAATGGAAATCGATTATTTCCCGTTGTCGCCCGCAACGTGTTATTATTACAAAACTAGAGTAAGTGCTAACGAAACTGTTGGCTGCCTCGATTTCCGGAGTTATTTTATTTCGGTGTATTATCGCAACAATATATCGCGGCCAATAATATGATATTTCTCATAAAAATCAGATGTTGATATAGAAAAGTGACACATCTCAAAATCAGCAACTTTTCAGGAGAACATTTTTAAATTTCTAAACTGGGATAACATTTTAAAGAATTTTTAAAGAAAAATAAGGCATAACTCCAAGTTTCTCGAAATGTTAGCAGTGATGAAATTCTTTCATCTATCTATCTAATTTAAAAATCTATCTAATTAAAAAAATATCTAATTTAAAAAATATCTAATTTAAAAGATATTTAATTTAAAAAAATGTCTTTTTTTTATAAATATATAATCATTGCAAATTTGAGATCAAGGGACAAATGATTTTTTTACCTTCTGTAGTAAATTCTGTAGTTACAAATGTATCGTTTTTTCGACAAAAAAAAATAAATACTTTTAGAACTAATTTCCTGTCATTTAGAAAAATGATAATTTTTTATGTCACTTTTTTTATCAAATAAACAATATTTTGACTTTTATATTTCCATTAAAAATAATTTTTTGTTTCAATGTCGTTCATTACATCATTAATTTACGTATCATTTAGTATTAAAAAATAATGAGTAACAAATTCAGTATTCGCACGTTTGTAAACATGAATTTAAGATGCAAATAATAAAATACAGGTATATTAAAGCATCTTTTAAACTATTAAAAAATAAATCGTATAAGATTATTTCAATTATCACGTACAGAATTTACGAGAAAAAGTTTTGATTGAAGCAAACATTTGTTAGAGAACTTTTAATTACAAATTCCCGGAAAAGCTTTCACGAACGATCGACTGAGAATCGCTGACGTAAATGATACAGGCTTATAGCCTCGAGGTGCAATTCCAAATTATCACGAGGTGGATAAATATATAGTGGAGCAGGTTCAATCTACTTAATCATTCCGAAGAAATAATCTCGTCAGGTTTTCCATTCCACTGTGGTTCCACCGGAAATCCATTTATGTAACATCGTCTTTCCACTAGTGAAAGGAAAGAACGGCGAATTTTGTTGGTATAATGGTAGACGAGAGGCCTAATCTTCTCAGTAGCGTAAAAAAAAATATAAAAGTTGAATGGGCTTTTTGTTATTGGGCTCGTTACACGTTTCTGATCTTACGAGCTTGCTAGCTGATCCACCTTCGAGTAAAGAGCTGCAATGACCCCGTTTCTTTCCGCATTTTCGCGCAAAATCGCTCCGACGACGTTGGAAAATCGCTGTTAGCGTTTCTTACGACAAGGTAAACGACTTACAAAAATAAAGTCCGGCTTATTCCTTCCTTACGTCGTTCCGTAATGCAAATAAAATAAAATTACGACATACAAAATAATGCAAACGGACGAAAAGCAAGAATAAACAAAGATCCTAATTGATTGCCATAATTATACGTGACAAATTGTTTCTCGCGCGCTTGCAGTTATAAATTAATTTGTTCCCTATTCTAACTATATATTTTCGGTGCCGTGCGAATGTAATTTTTCATATGTACTCCCACTTGTATTTGTTTAATATTTGTACTTGTAAAATATTTAAATAAAGACGAAATGCTTATATAATATTAGATTGAAACAAAAATTGGTATCGCTATTTTATTTGTATCAGATCTACGCGTTTTTTTAAATTATTAATTATACCATTCAATAGAGCGATGTTTTTTTAATGAAGTTATGAGCAATCAAAGTCATAACATTTCTTTTATTTAATCCGAGATAACTTAGTTAAAAAATATTATAGTTATCAGTTAAAAAAAATTTTATAGGAACAAAAAACGATTTTATAAAGAAACTTTTAAGCTTTAACGTTAAAAAGTCGAAAGTTTCACAAGATTTTTTCGAGCACGTGACAGACCTACAAAAAGGCCTAAAATAAGAAGAAAATTTCCCATTTTGTCCAGCTCATAATTTTTTATATGTAAAATGACCAAACTTACAAAAATTCAAAAGACATAGTGATCTTTCGAAAGTAGAAATTTTAAGCTTTGAAACTTATTTTGTTAATTTTAATTTCGTTCATTTTTAGCTGCTTAAAGTTTAAAGTTTATAACACTATGAACTTTTGTTCCAACCTAATACATTATGCTATATTAATTTTTAATATAAATATAAAGTAGACAACAAATTTTCTCCTTTTCATCTTATATGTTTTAATTAACGAAGGAGTTTTCAAAACGGGAAGAAAGGAAGAAAAAAAAGAAGAAAAAAAGAACTGGATGCAAGGATAGAAGAAGGACGGACTATTCATGGAGAAATTGCGCAAGATAAAGGTAAATTTATTTCCACGAGTTCCCCATTTATGTCGCAGGCGAAGGGCTTCTAGCAGTATTTCGTGTATCGAGACACTGTCATTTTTATTTTTACTTTGCTGCGGGCGAAGTGCGCAACGAAGGATCGATCCGCCGGAAGCAGTTCTCTGTCGTTTGTGAGAAGACAGATCACCCGGTGCGCGACATCGTCTTCCGCCGACGTCATTATTTCCTGCGTTATTTCGAACTCGCTTTTCCTATTATTCCTCGTTTAATCACAGGAGAGACGGATTTTTCGCGCTACGTTGATTCTACAGGCGCCATGAACGAGCTCTCGTGATTGATATTGCAAAAGGATGTGTGTTATCGCAATCGACAGAGAGAGAGAGAGAGAGAGAGAGAGAGAGAGAGAGAGAGAGAGAGAGAGAGAGAGAGAGAGAGAGAGAGAGAGAGAGAG
>Ga0157362_1001383_pt1 | contig 10234 bp, 9 predicted proteins | sample AttlaeALBM3_FD_111480 | JGI IMG/M metagenome (GOLD analysis project Ga0157362, IMG submission 111480) | Fungus gardens microbial communities from leaf cutter ant in Ribeirão Preto, State of São Paulo, Brazil - Atta laevigata ALBM3 | ecosystem: Host-associated > Fungi > Mycelium > Unclassified ... | reverse complement strand
TCCGCTACGTCGCACATGCCTGCCGCGCAAACAAGTGTGGAGATGGCACGTTAGGCGTGGCAACGAGAACGCATCGAAATGACACAGGAGAAACCCTGTCATGACTGATAACACCACCCTCCCCCTTATCCCGCTCGACGCAGACCCCTTTGTTCTCTTTGCCGAGTGGATGAAGGAAGCCGAGGCCAGCGAGCCAAATGACCCCAATGCCATGGCGCTCGCCACCGCCTCACCCGAGGGTATTCCCTCCGTCCGCATGATCCTCCTCAAGGGCGCGGATGAGCGGGGTTTTGTGTTCTATACCAATCTCGAGAGCCGCAAGGGTGGTGAGCTGCTGAGCAATCCAAATGCGGCACTGCTCTTTCACTGGAAATCCCTCCGCCGTCAGATCCGCATCGAGGGGCCGGTCGAGCCTGTGAGTGCAGAGGAAGCCGATCGTTACTTCGCCAGCCGCAGCCGCAATTCTCGTATTGGTGCCATCGCCTCCGACCAGTCGCGGCCGCTCGCCGAGCGCGCTGATTTCGAGAAACGGATAGAGGCTGTGACAGCGCGTTTCGAAGGGAGGGAGCCCGAGCGCCCCGCAAACTGGTCTGGGTTCCGCCTCGTGCCCCGACAGATTGAGTTCTGGCAGGACCGCCCCTATCGCATGCACGACCGCGCCACCTGGACGCGCGAGGAAAATGACTGGGCTGTGACCCGGCTTTATCCCTGACCCGACCTTTTGCGGGCGGATCAGCAGGGCTTCGCCCATCCCGCCCAGAAACATTCCTATGCAGTGAGATTACCCATGGCCAACGACGTCAGAAACATCCTCGTCCCGCTCAATGGCGCAGGCAATATCGATGCCGTTCTACGTGTCGGCCTGCTTCATGCACGCGCCTTCAATGCCCACCTCTCAACCGTACTTGTGGGTGACGATCCTAACGAGATGGCAGCGCTCACAGGCGAGGGCCTCTCGAGTGCGATGATCAACGAGATGATGGAGGCGGCCGAGCATGAGGCGCATCGCCGCATGCTTCAGGTTCGGCTCAAATTCGATGCGTTCATTCGCGACAATGACATCGAGCCCAAGCAGGGTTTTCTCGAGAACGACCCCCTCGCCCATTCGCGACTGAGCGCCTCCCTCGAATTTCTGACGGGATCGGAACACGAGGCCGTGACCTGGCGGGCACGCCTGTCGGACCTCACCCTTATGCCGCATCTTGGGCCTAACGATAACGCCCGTGCCTCGGAAGTCCTGCATGCGGTGCTCTATGATAGCGGCTGCCCGCTGGTTATTGCCCCTCCGACGCCACCTGTCAGTTCGGGCAAGCGCCTGTGTATTGCCTGGAATGGCACCGCAGAGGCGGCATCGGCCCTGCGCGGGGCTCTCCCTTATGCCAAACAGGCCGAAGCCGTGCAGATCCTCACCAGTGTCGATTATCACCGGCGCGGGCCTGAAGCAGATACCGTGCAGGATTATCTCAAGCTGCATGGCGTGAATGCCGAGATCAGGAACTTCAAGGGAATCGAACGCGATGTCGGTGCAGGAATCCTCACCGCGTGTGCAGATTTCGGCGCTGATATGCTCACAATGGGGGCCTACTCCCATTCACGGTTGCGCCAGATGATCATGGGGGGCGCCACCCGCCATGTGCTTGAACACGCTGGCATAACGGTTCTCATGAGCCGTTGATGTCGAACTTTTGCCATACCGCACCGGACATGCTACCGGCGCGGTATGGGTGACTTCCTTACAGGCGCCGAATGAACCGTCTTGAGCCAGAGCTCCAGACCGAATGCCGGGTCAGGCATCCGGGCCGTTCACGCGCCGAGCGCCTCCTTCTGACACTGGCACGCGCCTATCTGGGCTTCACTCAGGCCACCATACGCTGGTGCTTCACCGGGGCGCCCGAATCCCTTCCATCCCTGCTGCAAGGTCCCGATCGCCCGGCCGATGGCTGCATCACGGCCTGCTGGCACCGCTCCCTGCTTTTTTTGCCAGCCATGTGTCGTTGGGGGCATCGTCAAAACCCTGCTCTAGATTTTGGCGTCATGATCAGCCGCAATCGCGACGGTCGCTTCATCAACGACCTTGTGGCCCCCTGGGGGATTACCGGGGTCGAAGGGTCCAGCGATCGTCAGGGGAAGAACAAGGGAGGCAGCCGCGCCCTACGCGAATCTATCAAGGCGATCAAGAATGGTGCGGTCTTTGCCATAACGCCGGATGGCCCACGCGGCCCCGCCGAAAAGGTTCAGCCCGGTACGCCAGCCCTGATGCGGTTATCTGGCAGCCCCCTTATTCCCATCGGCGGGGCGTGCACTTCGCTTCGTCTGCCGAGCTGGGATGGATTACGCGTTCCCCTGCCCTTCGGCCGCGGTTACATGCTCTATGGTGCCCCTCGAAAGGGAGACGCCAGCCCTGAGGCGATCGAGAACGATCTGAAAGACCTCTCTGCCAAAGCGGAGCATTATCTATCTGCTGGCCGTTTTACCCTACCGGATCATCTCTGGCACTTGCTAGGCATGGTTCTTACGCCGGGGTTGCGGGCCATGATGCTCGTTCGCCTCAGGCGCGGCAAGGAGCGGCGCGAACGTCTCCCGGAGCGTCGGGGCCGCGCGAGCCTTAAGCGGCCGACCGGTCGAGTTCTGTGGCTGCACGCGGCAAGCGTTGGTGAAACCCATTCCATCCTCCCCCTGATCGAGACGCTGGCAAGGCGCAATCCCGGCTGGCACTTCCTCCTCACCAGCGCCACCATCGGCGGCGCCGATATTGTCGCGCATTATCTCGGCCAGGCAGCGCACAAGGATGCGCGCATCATCCATCAGTTCATCCCCTATGATACACCGCTCTGGACGCGACGCTTTCTGGATCATTGGCGACCCGAAGCCCTGCTTCTGACCGATAGCGAACTCTGGCCGGGGCTGATCCTTTCCTGCATACGCCGCGCCATTCCTGTGGGTGTTCTCAATGGTCGCCTGTCGGAAAAATCGTGGCGGCGTTGGCACAAGGCCCGCCATATTGCCCCGCCCCTGTTCCGCCGTCTGGCCTTTGTGGCCGCGCGAGGCGAGGAGGATAGCCGGCATTTTCGTGACCTCGGGGTGAAGGATGTTGTCTGTCTGGGCGACCTCAAACAGGATGCGCCGCCGCCGCCAGTTGACCCGGTCGAGCTGGACAGACTCAGACGCCTGATCGCGGGGCGACCGGTTTTCTTCGCCGCATCGACCCACCCCGGTGAGGACGAGATCATCCTACGCGCCGCTCACCTGGCGCGAGAGCACTTTCCCGCTCTCCTGACCATCATCGCCCCCAGACACCCGGTAAGGGGTGAGGATATCGCCACCCTCACCTCTCCGGCAGCGCCCCGGCGTAGCGCAGGCGCCGACCCTGCTGCGCATGATGCCTTCTGGATTGCCGATACACTTGGCGAGCTGGGCTTGTTCTACCGTCTGGCCGATTGCGCGTTCATCGGCAATTCGCTGCTTCTACCCGGCGGGGGGCATAACCCGTTCGAAGCGGCAAGGCTCGATGTGGCCCTCGCGACCGGGCCCTTTCATGACAATTTTCGTCCCGCCTTCACGCAACTGAAGGGGCTGGTTGAGACTATACATGACGAGACACAACTGGCTGACTGGATTGTAGAGGTGTTGACCAACCCTTCCCCCTGGAAAGACCGCGCCTGCCGCGCAAAAGAGACCATCGGGTCGGGACATGATGTAGCACTCAGGCTTGCCGAGAAGATCGAGACGCTGTGCGCCTGAAACTCTCCCCACCGGCTTTCTGGCAAAAAGCTGCACCTGGCTGGCAGGCACGCGCCCTCAGGCCAGTGTCATTCCTGTTCGATACGGTCGGCCTTGTCCGGGCGGTGCGCGCACGACCTGCGACAGCGAGCATCCCGGTCCTGTGCTGCGGCAATCTCAGCGTGGGCGGTACGGGCAAGACAATTCTCGTCCGGGATCTGGCAGCGCGGCTGGCCGCCCGGGGTGAGCGCCCGCATATACTGAGCCGCGGCTATGGTGGAAGGCTGAGCGGTCCGCTGCGCGTGGACGTCCATCACCACACAGCGCAGGATGTGGGGGACGAACCTTTCATGCTGGCGCAGGACTTCCCGGTCTGGATTGGCGGAAACCGCGCGGAAACCGCTCACCTTGCCACCGAGGCTGGCGCGACCTGCCTCATTATGGATGACGGTCTGCAGAACACCACCCTGCGCCAGACCATGCGGCTTGTCACTGTCGATGGCGCCGTCGGCCTCGGCAACGGTCAGACCCTCCCCGCCGGTCCCCTTCGCGAGCCTGTAAGCCGTGGACTCATGCGCGCCGATGGCGTCATCATCATCGGGCGTGATGACGCTCACCTCACTAATCATCTGCCTTCCTCGATCGCTGTTCTGTCAGCTCGGCTCATCCCGTCTGCGACGATAAGGCGGCTGCAGGGCAAGCAGATCATCGCCTTTGCAGGCATTGGCCGTCCCTCGAAGTTCTTCGACATGCTGCGCGAGGCGGGAGCGCCCCCCATGCGCAGCATCGCCTTTGACGACCATCACGCCTATACCGAGCGCGACTGCCGTCGCCTATCAGTACTCGCCCGTCAGCCGCGAACCGCCCTGGTGACGACGCGCAAGGACTGGGTCAAATTGCCCGTCTGGCTGCAGGAAGATGTCAGCGTGATCGATGTCGAGCTTCTCTGGACCGACCCCGAAGCCCCTGAACGCCTGCTGGACCAGCTATTTGCAACTGTGTAGAGCCGCCTTATGAGCGACACTCCCGCGATCACACTCCTGCACCGCGCCGAATACGTGGTGGCCCGCCTCGCCCTCGCAGCGTTGTCCTCCCTACCCGCGGCGATGGCATCCAACCTGGCGGGCTGGGTGGCGCGTGCAATCGGCCCGCGCCTGCCTGTCTCCCGTGTCGCCGACAATAATCTGGCGCTGGCTCTTCCCCGCCTTACTACCGGAGAACGTGCCACTATCATCGTGGATGTCTGGGATAATCTGGGCCGCACATTGGGGGAGTTTCCCCATTTGCACCGCTTGCAGCAGAACACGGAATCTGGCCCCGGATGGAGCATCAGCAATGCCGAGGCGCTGGAGATCGTGCGGGCTAAAGGCAAGCCTGTCATCTTCTTCTCGGGCCATATCGGCAACTGGGAAATGTTGCCACCAGTCGTCGCACGACACGGCCTCCCTTTCGCCTCGTTCTATCGTGCTGCAGGGAATCCGCTTATCAACCGGCTGATCATCGCTCTGCGTTCACGCGCGATGGGGGTCGGGACGCCGATGTTCGCCAAAGGCGCAAAGGGCGCCCGTCTGGCGCTGCGTCATCTCGCCCAAGGGCATCATCTCGGTATTCTCGGTGATCAGAAAATGAATGACGGCATCGAATGTCGCTTTTTCAATCTGCCCGCCATGACAGCCTCCGCAGCAGCGGCCTTTGCCGTGAAATACGATTGCCCGATCGTCACGGGTCGTATCGTCCGGCTTGGACCCGCCAGATTGCATCTGGAAGTCGGTCCTGTCCTCTACCCCAATCTCGGGGCGCGCCGTACCGATGAAATTGGCAGCTTGACGCAAAGGCTCAATGACCAGCTGGAACGCTGGATTACAGAGAAGCCCGGGAGCTGGCTCTGGCTTCATCGTCGCTGGCCGAATGAATTGTATACAAGAAAATGGCGTAATTAACGGTCCAGACAGTCCGAAAGTTTCTTTTTTCCTATCTGAACATAGGTGAAACGAAGCATTGCTTTTCTGCAACACCCCGCTGTCGCGATGACGGAAAACGTCATACAAACGCAATTTTACGTTGAGACAGCCCGCTTTTGCCGTCTAGCCTCAGTGTTGCACCAGAAATGAGGACGCAACGTATGGCCCAGACGCTGCCGTTTCCCAAGAACGAAACTCCAGCACCTCTCAGCAATGTGATTCCGCTGCGCTTCAATGTGCTGCCTCGTCATCGCGAATATCTTTCGCAGTGGCTGCAGGCTGGCCTCGCGATGGGGCTTTGCGACGCGGATATCGAGACGGAATGTCTGGATGGACGCAGCGAAGCTGTCGCTCATATCCTGATCTGGGTTCGCGAAAACGCTGACCCCGCCTATATGATCAAGCCTCGCGGACTGCGCTGGGTTCTGATTGACCATATCCGCGACCACGAACTTGGGGTTTACCCGAGCCTCGAACTCGCTCTGAACACAGTTCGTCCGGTACTGCCGCTCAAATCCATCGCCGCCGCCTAAATCTTATCGAGCCAGGCCGGCAGAACGGAGCCAGACCCGTCACAGCGCTCAGGTCAAACCCGGGCGCTGGAAAACGACACACCCTTATCTATGAGGGCGAACCAGGTCTTTGCAGTCGCACCCAACATGACGGAGCCTCGGCATAGGCTTAACGGGTCAGGCGCCTCGGTGCAGCCGATGCCATTTTGACCCCACCGCCCGGCAGAATTTCAAATAAGGCAAGGCCGCGTGCCACAGTGCCATCGCCTCTCAGCACGAATGTCCCATCGGCGCCGGCGAATCCGTCCGGACGCAGCAGCGAGCTTTCTGAGAAACCGTCGGGGCGCTGGCTCAGCACTGCCGCCATCGTTGCTGTGTCATAGGCAACATTGGCCAGAACTGACGGGGCATAGCCGTAGCGTGCGCGATAACGCTGCACGAAGTCGTTGCGAAAGGACGGATCGGGCGCGGCAAACCAGCCGCCACGCAGGGCACCGAGCTTTGCGGCAAACGCATTCCAGAGTGCCGGCCCCATGATACGGGTCTGTCCCGTATCAATCGCAGCCTGCTTTAGGCCATCAATCACATTGGCAAGCTGAAGCCCCGTATCCCCCAGCAGCAGAGCGTCGAACGGCGGCGGAGCGAGAACGGGTTTTGCAGGAGCCGATGTCGGCGTGCCAGAAGCGGGCGAACCCGTCGCACCAGGCACCGCCCCCTTGGAAGGATCGGCAGCATTGCCGCCAGAAGCGGGCGCAGGTGATACCTCGCTACCCAAAGGATTGACAGCATCCGGCTCGGCCGGGGCAGCCGCAGCAGCCTGCTTTGAGGCCTCGTCCTGTCGGATTTGCCAGTCAGACAGGGTCTTTAGACCTGACGTAATCGACTCTGCGGTACCAGTATGGAAGGCGATATTCGGCTGCGCCAGTCCGCGCGCGGCACAGGCCTTGCCCAGTGCATCGGCAAGCGCGTGACCAAGTGCCGAGTCAGGAAGGTAAGCAGCGAAATTCTTGCGCCCCTCGGCGCTGGCGGCCTCAACCAGACGGTTGACCTGCTGCTCGACCGTTATACCCATGACCCATACGCCCGGCTTGGCCTGAACCTGATCGCTCGTATAGGCAAATTCGGGGATACCGGCTGGCTGAACGAGGGTTGCAACCGCACTTGTCTGCGGGGCAGTCAGCGGCCCCAGGATCACGCGATCACCCTGATCAATGGCAGCGCGTGCTGCTGTCTCGGCTGTCTGACCGGGCGCGTCGGTATCGCGTATATCAAGCGTAACCCCATGCCCTTCAGGCACGGCGATGTGGGCTGCATTCGCCATCTGCTGGCCAAGCTTGCCGAAACGACCGCTCAGCGGCAACAGCATACCGATCTTTTTGGGTCCAGAAGCGTCTTGAGCTGCCCCCGCCCCGTTCTTGGCGATGGGCGGCGGTGTCTCGGGGCCACCACAGGCAACAAGGGCGAAGGCTGCGACACCGGCGAGAGCGGAAACCTTGCATGCAGAGGCCGACCTGAGCGATGTGAAGGAAACCACGCGCTGACGGGGACCGAATGTCCGACCTACCATCTTATACCCACACTCCTGATAATGACTCGCCCCCTGAGGGCTCGTCGCATCCTTATGACAATTCTGGCAATTCTGCGACTCTTCCCCCCGGCAGCCTCACTCTGGTTGCCACACCGATCGGCAATCTGGGCGATATCAGCACCCGGGCGATCGAAACCTTGAAAGCCGCCGATGTGATCCTGTGCGAAGACACGAGGGTGACAACCAAACTGCTCAAGGCCTATAACGTTTCCACTCCGACACAAATTCTTCACGATCATAATGAGCAGAATCGTCTGCCAGGTCTGCTCAACCGCATGGCCCAAGGGGGCCGTCTCGCTCTTGTTTCCGATGCCGGAACCCCGCTTGTTTCGGACCCCGGTTATCGTCTGACACGTGCTGCCATCGGGGCAGGGTTGTCTGTCGGGGCCATACCCGGGGCCAATGCGGCGACGCTCGCCCTCACGCTCTCGGGTCTGCCGCCCCATCCTTATCTGTTCAGCGGGTTTGCCAGCCCGCGTTCATCGGCCCGCCGCAGCCAGTTCGCGGTATTGCGCGCCGCCGAGCAGGCGGGTTTCACTGCAACGCTCATCTGGTATGAAGCGCCCCACCGCCTCCTGGACATGCTGGATGACCTGATCGCTGTTTTCGGCCCTGAGCGTGAAGCCGCCGTGGCGCGTGAACTGACCAAGAAATTCGAGGAGATTCGTCGCGGATCGCTGAAGGAGATCCGTGAGCACTTCATCGGCACAGCGCCGCGTGGAGAGATAACCGTGCTGGTCGGCCCTCCCGGCGATGAGGCAGTTGATACCGAGCAGGATCTGGAAGCCCGTCTTGTCGAGGCTCTCAAGACCCATTCGGTGAAAGACGCGGCGGCTCTGGTCGCCGGGGCGGTCAATCTGCCCAAGCGCGTGGTCTATGCCCGCGCGCTGGAGATTGGCAAAAGCTGATCAGTGACCAAACGCGAGGAAGGCCGTAGGTCGCGGCCGCCTCGCGTCGGTGCGGAAACCATACCGGCTTTGGGTCCCCCATTGAGGCGCAGAGGACGACGTCCCCCCGCGCTTCAGGGTGATCACGTCAGTCCTGTTCCTTCGGCAGTGCGAAAAGTGTCGCCGGGTTGCCGGAATTGGAGACAACGTTGAACAGGTCGATCTGCGTCTCGCGTCCTTGCGCATCCTTGACCACCCATGATTTCAGCGTCAGGGGGGAGTCATTGAAGATGAGTGTCAGGCTACCCTCTGAAGGGGTCGCAGTGCGGACTAGGGTGACCTGCACCAGCCCATGATCGTGCTGGAAGGCGGTCACCGTCACATCGCCAGACAATCGCAGATCGGGCCGTAGCAACAGGCCGAGCGGTGTCCGATCGAGCGGTAGCGTCGTGACCTGTCCGAGTTCCCGATCCTGATAGACAACCTTGCCATCATTGGCGATGAGCAGTAGCGGGCTCGGCTTATCGTAATCGAAACGCATCTTCCCAGGCCGGTCCAGCCAGGCCTGTCCCGTGGAGCGACTGCCATCGGGCGCGATCTGCTGGAACCGCGCCTTGATCGCATGGATGGCGTTCAGCGCATCCTGCACCCGGGCAATCCAGCCAGCATCGGTGGGCTTGAGAACCGCAGCCTGAGGCGTTGCAGCATTGCCTTGGGCCAGCACCGTGTCGGGAGTAATGGCCGAGATGCCGCCCAGGAGGCCGGTCAGAATCACGGTTCGGATAAAGGGTCGTGACTTGTTCGCGCTCATTTCAGATCGCTGCTTCTTCAAAAACGTGACGGACATCGCCCTGCCAGGCTCCATTGAAACGCTCCACCCAATGCTCAGCCTGCGTTGGCCCGCCATCAGCGATGGTATGGAGCGGGGCAAGACAGACTTCTTCACCCAGACCACGCGCACGCAGCCCCTGCTCAGCCAACGCAATGACGCGCTTGGCGAGCCCGCGTAGGCCGCCGGGGAAATCCGCGCCCATCGCCTTGTGCGGCACTTCGGCACGCAAGGCACGATAGACCGACCAATCCTGTTCACGAACCAGTGCCTCGGCAGCGACCAGGGTGGCCGGATCATAGAGTAGCCCCACCCAGAGCGCCGACTGCGCCAGCATCATTGCTGGACTTCCTGCATCGGCACCGCGCATTTCAAGGAACTGCTTGAGGCGCACATCAGGGAAAACCGTTGTCAGGTGATCCTCGAAATCACCCATCGTCGGGGTGAACCCGGCAAGCGCTGGCTGCGCCTTACCCTCCAGCCAGGCGCGGAACGACGCCCCTGCAACATCGCGTATCTCGCCATCGCGCATGATGAAATACATGGGGACATCAAGAACCCAGTCCACATACTGCTCGAAGCCGAAATGGTCATTAAAACAACAGGCTGGCATCCCCGAACGCGCGTTGTCTGTGTCGGTCCAGACCTGCGCACGGTTCGACAACAAACCGTTCAGCTTTCCCTCATAGAAGGGAGAATTCGCAAAGAGCGCCGTTGCGAGCGGCTGCAGCGCAAGG
>Ga0157362_1001382_pt1 | contig 10236 bp, 8 predicted proteins | sample AttlaeALBM3_FD_111480 | JGI IMG/M metagenome (GOLD analysis project Ga0157362, IMG submission 111480) | Fungus gardens microbial communities from leaf cutter ant in Ribeirão Preto, State of São Paulo, Brazil - Atta laevigata ALBM3 | ecosystem: Host-associated > Fungi > Mycelium > Unclassified ... | reverse complement strand
GTAGTTTGGACTCCGTAGGACCGAAGGTGCTTCGACATGGTAGGATGAGGGATGGGCCGAGTGTCCAGGTTGGAGGGTCGTTTATTGATCTCTCAAGTCCGAACCTCGCCTCGTGTACAAGAGGGACCTAACCCCATCCCATGCGCCCTCGTGACTGGCCACAACCACCCCAGCGGCCGCACGCCGAGACACTGGACACAACGACTCCCTCCTCGGCCTCTCCTTCCACCTTATTCCACCCTCTTGGGAAAATAGGTTCCCAACCCGAATCCTTTGAACACCAAACGCGAATCCGGCGAGTCGAACGTGTCTTAATCTTCAGAGAAGCTAAAAAGAGAAAGATAATCAAACGCTCATCTCTGCTTCCCCCATCGTCTATTATCAGATCTAAGCGTTTCTAAGCATTATCGATTGAGAAAGACCGATCGAAGCCTTTGTCAATATCGCTTCAAATGGTCGGTTCTAATTATCGTCGAATAGCCGCAGTACCTCGATCCGTCGAGTTTGTCCTCTTACGGGCATTAATCAAGTTTCGTCGGGCGAACAACGGGACCGGAATAGTGCTGCTTGAGAACCGTCCACTTAGCCGAAGGGTTGCTAGTTGCAGATAACTTATTCCTGCTTCACCCGCCGCCCACTCACCCTCGGACGGAACCCTCTTGTCCAGATCTTGGCTGGTGAGCGAGAGCGGTCCCTCCTAATATGGATTTCTACTATGCGAGCCATTTCCACGAGGTCTTAACAACGCGTCGGTACAGGTTGTCGATAAATCGAGGGCCGTCCGGCTTCGTCCGACACGCCTCTGCGGGCCGAGAGACGTCCGACGTTTCTGAGCTCGACTTTCGGACAGTTTCGGACAGTTCCAGAAACGTCTTATGCTAGCCGGCGCGGGCGTGAGCACGCGTCGGACGAAGGATGCAGCTGTCGGCGCAACGACGCGAAAAATTCGCATGCAGGAGCTTAAAAGGCGGCGATGCAGCAAATCCTCGCTTCAACATATGCCGAGAGTCAGAGATATTGATTCGTATCGGGAACAGACAATGAATAAGAAGTCGAACATTTGCAAAGAAACTTTCGCAATTTTCCTGAAACTACAGTCACAAATCGTCTGAATAAATAATACCTATATTGAAATAACTGGAGTACGTTAAACATGTTTATATAAAACTTTCATAATAAAGTGTAATGATAAAGTCGTTGACAGCAAGATGTGTATGCGAAATATCATGATACGTATTGAACTTGTTTACATGACTTTTATCACAAAAGAGTTTGCTACGTCATTAACGGACGCCGCGCGCGAGCGTAGAAAGAAATTTCTCACGCAAGAGCGTTCTTTGATAATCATGCAATCTCATCCTCCGCTTCATTTACTTTCTTTTCCCACCTGTCTACACCTAGTTAACCTGGTCGCTGCCGCGAGTTTTGCATCCAGTTTCTAATAATAGCTATCGCTTCATACATTTTCATGACATTACAAAATCAGTACAAATAGAGTGTACACGCGGCAATTACGGATGCATTATGCAATATAAATATTGATGCTTCCTGCAAAAACGAACGAGCGAAATGCAAAGCGTCCTGGCAAGGAGTCGCTAGGAGAGTAAGAGAATGCATCGACTAGCCTCCACTGATCAACTCGATCCTTGTATGTTTCCCGTCACTCTCGGACTCCGAAGAGTGACGGGAAAGTGTTTTTGACAATTCCATATTCACGGGTAGAAAATTGATAAAAATTAATTCCGCAAATTTGTCAAGTCAGATCAGGATTTAATCGAGATTTACTGCATCCGCGAGTATTAAATGCAAATTATCGACGCATAGTATACGTAATTACGTCCATAAATGTTCATCGAAGAACGAAGTTTCACGTCGAGAAACATAATGCTTGCCGAACATTATTTAGACAATTGCCACTTGTGTACTTATGCGATATAAAAATGATAATTTAATATTTTTATCGGGATTATTAAGTAACTTCCTTGAGTAACTCAACTTCTCATGTAATTTCTATGTAACTCTTTCTTATTTTCATTACTACGATTGGATTACTACGCGACACCTTTATGCGGCGCAAGGTCGTCCAACTTCAATTTCAATGAGACACCCGATGTATCCATGTACACTTTACATGCATATATACTTGCAGTCACACACATATACACGCATACATATACGAAGGTACGGTACGCTCGAATAGCTCGTCACTTATAATCTGTCGGCATCATCGGCCGTGTATGCGTCGTTCCGACGCACACGCACCATCAGCTCGCGGAAGTCGCGAGCGCGCGAACGCGCTGCTAAAGGCTAATAAAACTTAACTCCTAATTAAGAAGCGTGAAGGATGAATCTATTATCCACGCGGGCCTTGCCAACGCAAATACGCCGGCAGTAATGTCGCCGTTGGTACAAACATACCTACGGACACGGCCGAGCATACGTGTTCATTAGGCGTATTTGCTGTTTAGCATTTCAAATTCGGCGAGAGAACTCGCGCGATACGGATACGTTTGGGACAGAGGAGAAAGACCCTTTTAATAATCAAATATTTTAATTTAATCGCCCTACTAGAGATGCTGCTTACGATATACAGGTGCGATACTCCGGTTGTATCTAGTTACGTCCCTTCGTCATCCATATTGAATGAAACGATCATCCATTTCCATTATTCTTCACTGCTTTGTCAGAATTTTGAGCATGTCGTTTCGAATAAAGATGAGACAAAGACTACTCATGATGTTTAAACGCTATTCTCTAGCAATGGGCATATGTCCATCTCGAAGCTATCAAATCGCTTCAAATCAATTTCAAGTAATAACGTTCTTAAATAAGCGATGTTGATAGTTCTCTCTCTCTCTCTCTCTCTCTCTCTCTCTCTCTCTCTCTCTCCCTCTCTCTCTTCCCCCTTCCCCCTCTTCTCTCTCTTTTCCCTTGTATTTCTTGTTCATTTACGTTTAAAGCGTTATTTTCTTTCCGCGATCTCCCGCCGACGCAATTCTTGGCTCTAATTTGTATTTAATTAACCGTGTCTCGAGGCTGTGTCGCTCCCTCTTGACTGCAAGCGAGTTCGGTCGGTTTGGTACGCGCGTTGGGGTTCATTAGGTTATTGAAACCTTAGACAATGTAACTAGTGGCTGCCGGGCACTCCGAGTGCTCCAGGGGCTTCGTAATGCCCACTGCCTCGAGCGTTCCCCACGACATTTCCCATCTCTGACCACTCCTCCATCATCGAGTCGGTCTATGAACAACCGACACCGCGATCATTATGACGAGCGGCATAATGCGCGGCGGAGACAGCTAGGTTACATCATCAGCACGCACGAGTTTATATGCTAATAAACGACAATAATTAAATGGTGCGCGCGTATTTAGCCTCTAGCTCGAGGATCTAGTTCTCGAAATCTTCCTAGGAATAACGAATAACGGTTGGATTTAATATCCTGCACTTACGTTAAGGGCTGCAAGCGTTTAAACGGATCATTATGCGCGCGTAGTGCTTCTCGAGAAGTCTACGGAATTGTATAATTGGCAACGAACTGGCATTTTCTTTCTTTAGAGAAAAATTGGATTTGAAATGCACTAACAAAAGACTCGTTTACTGAAAATAATTAATATTACAATGTAAATTAATATCAATTCTTTTCGCTCGTGTAACTTACAACAAATTAATAAATAGTAAACTCGGGTCAACAAAATTGATCACAAGATGATCCTCATAATATATAATTTATCTAATATATGTTAATTTAATTTTGATATATAGGGTAATTATGAATTTCTACTGATGAGAACTAAGTATAATTGAAACGTACCGAAATTTATCGTCGAAAATTATAGTTGTGTATAATAAATATTACATTGTTACGCCTAATTATAGCTCGTTGAATAGATTCATTGACCTGGATTTACTATTTATTTGAAAATAATTAAATTTACGCTATTATTATAACTTTTAATTATTAATGAACAATCATTGACGTACTCCATTATTCGATTTATTTGATTTTTCTTTAAAAATGAACATCGAAATAAGTAAGTTCGATAGACAAATTTTCAGTTCGGTATATCTATAAGAATCTTACGCGAAATATATTCTTCACTCTTCGTTCTTTGAAAACGCGAATGAGAAAGGGATTTATTTAAGAACATTACGCTTTTCTCTTCTACCGGAAAACAAGAGGCAGAAAAAACGACGGCCTAGGTATCACACAACTCTTCCACTCCCAACTTCTTTTTCATTTCCCTGGCCGAATTTAATTTAAAGCGCGTCCAGTTGCACCTTTCCACTCGCTTGACTGATACGAGAGACTGGATACGAGAAGCCCTGGAAGATCACAGGAAAAATGCCTGTGTGCCTTGTAACATTCCGGCTGGTTCTGGAGCGCGCGAATTAGGAATTTTACTAACTCGGATAGTCGCATTTAATTTTAAGCCCGAAACCATACGAGTCATTACTGTCTCCATTTCGTGCGTATATTAAATTACAGCCGCCGACCGCGAGGCTATTCGTCGGAAGAGGGGCCCGTAGCCATATTACGGAAGAGCACATGCACTCGAGGATTATCCAAAGTCTCCCGGTAGCCGGACTACGTGCGGCTATGTGCACAGTCTACGAATGGACGCATTCGCGTTACTCTAACGATCGCAAGACTCGTGCTAACGCTCGTTAAATACCGAGCTGGGATTTCTCTTGCGGACGTTGAAACTCTCGGTGATGATGCGACATTAAAAGACAAATGTTCCTTTCGTTTCAAAGTAAAACAAAGATTTCTTCTTTATTATAGAATAACGTTGCTCGCTTGAAAATCAAAATTTAATTATAAACAACAACAGAATATTTGACAAATAAAGCAAATTCTGTTTCAACAATTTATAATGCTATTTTCGTCAGATATCAATAAATGTTGGTATAGGTATAAAATAAAGTCACTTTCTTAACGACTACATTCCGTTAGTCGCCCAATTTCTTAAAGAAACTCTTAATCACGATACCCAAAACATAAACAGAATTTAATTAGATTTCTCTTTTACCGCGGGACACTAGCATATAGACGGTATCATAGCAGATCATTGCCAATTATTAATTTATAACCACGATATCAGCCATACTGAGATTCATCCATGTGCGCGATATACGCAAGAGACTCCGCTAATTAGGTTCTTCAATCGGCAGTTATTGTTTCGTGGCAGTCCTAATTTGGCAGTGGCAGCTGCCGCTGGGAGTAAGCGCTAATTAAAACACCTAATTGTGGCCATTAACGCGAAATGCGACGTGGTGATGCGTTACTCGCTCCGCAGTTCACACCGATCCACGCTCGGTTATGCCTGCGCTTTAAACCGCGCTATAAATACGTTCTAATTAGCATTTCTCGGTGTCTCGATTGAAATTAAGCGCCTCGCGCCCAGTGTCGCCTGTTAAGCCCAAGTCGTCAATTGCCACTCCCGTATTTAACAGCCACTTAAAAGCGAGAATGAGGTATCGTACCTCCGATTCGTTTTCGAAAGAAATCCGAGAAAAAAAAAGCTACGCACGCATAATGATGACCGTTTTTGTGGCTGTGATGAGGAACTTCTGAAAGGGAGGAAGGGGGGGGGGCAGTATGTTAATGAATTACAAATCATCATTCAATGAATCACGCGGTAAACAAAAATTATCGATAAAGTAATTGTCAATTTTACATCACGGATATTCAACATGAGCTAATATCCGATTATGATAGGATTCATTTTCTTTCGGACACCTTCTCGAACGATGCTCTACTCTCTAGTTTGATTGAACCCCTTCGAATTGTCGGCGGTGCAACCAACGTTCTTTCGATCTCATTGTCGTCTTTGGCGCAAACCATGAAATCGTTCAATTCCGCGCGATAGATAGACAGAGGCCGGTGCTTGTGCAGAAGCGGTAGAAGCACGAGAACGGCGGGGACAGTGAGGAGTATAGTCATAGAAATGCTGCGGTGGCGGGCGTGGCATGCTCATACGTCCGGTACAGGTTCCACATAGGTCGTATTGCTGGTCGTCCCAAGAGTAGGCAGCGACGCAGCGCACACATAGGCCCGGCACAAGTTGCCGGCATAGCACAATGACGTTATAATGACTAATGATCATATCATTTAATTAACATCGCGCCTAACTAGCCCGGGCTTCATTAGCCCTCGGTGGCCTTAGATGCCCGTATACAACACCACGCTTATTATGTATCTATCGCGTGGCGATTGTCCGCAGCGCGTGTTAAAGCTCGTGCGTTACCCGGCGACACGGTTTCTCGGTGAGCCGCCGACTGGTGTTAAATTTAACATTGTGTGCGTGTAGTGTATATGGAGCGCGCGAGCACTCCTATATATACGTACGTACGTACGTACGTACGTATGTGTGTGTTGTGTTGTGTGTATGAGTGCGCGTGTCGTACGAGCGAGCAGTGCGTTGGTAGCACGGTCGTTGTGTCGTACCATGCGAGACATGTGCGGAGGCGCGCCTATGGGTGTATACAGGACCGGCTATTGTGCGTCGAGGAAAAGGCGGAAAGCTCGATCGATCCATCCAGACGAGATCTTCGTCCTTACGAGATAGGGACCTTGATGGTGGTGTTAACGCGTGCTTGTCGGGTATTCTCGACGGTTAAATTGCTTTCGCATAGGTAGATCGAGAAGTATTAGTCTCGCGATTAATTCGCTGTTAAAGGGTATCGCTATAAATGCTAGTTTTCTATCGATATCAAATGTGAGATTTGAAATGATCGATTTGTATCAATCAAGCTTTTATTATACTTCCTCTCTTCCCTCTCTCTTTCACATTCGATATTTAATTTGCGACTTAATTGCCATAACATCTGATCGAGTTTTAATTTAGAATTTAATTGACACAGTATTCTGGTCATGTTAAAATAAATATTTACGTGATCATGTAAGATTAAATTTTCGTTGATAATAAATAAATTTGAATTTGCTCAAGGATTCACGATTGAAGAATTGGAAGATGAGACGCGCGCGACAATTCTTACATATATAAGAGAATCACAAGAAAATACTACTTTGCAGAAGTTTCAAAGAGGCGTGAAATATTTTTCAGATAAAACTTCGGTGCTTGTTTCATTACACGTAATGAGCGAGGTAAAGAAAGGAGAGGCAAGCCTCTCAGCCACGGATCGCGCGCGGCGATACCGATTCCACGCTTATTATACATCTATCACCGAGCGTCCGTGTATCACACATCGATCCACTGGGTCGCGTTAAATGCAACGTGGTGTGCAGAGTTGCTGTGGCACATAAGGGATGCGACGCACACGTCGTTGCGGCGAAGTGCACCTATCGGCCGTCGAGGCTGAGGAAAGGGTGGAAAACATCGATCGACTGATCCAGACTGGATCGCCACCCACTCACCGATGTTAACACGTGCTCACGGCGCTATTCTCACGGGCGAATTGATTTTCTTACGCGTCTCTTGAGAGTTATTAATCCCACGCGTGTGGACGCCGTGCTAGATAGCGGATAAGCCGGTGCGGACAGTGGATATCTGTGCTGCTCAGTGGACAGGCGCTAATTATGGATAACGGCCGCGGTCTTCTCTAATAAATTTTCTAATTGTGGATGATCGAACTCGCGCCGGAGATCTTCCAGCAGTCGCGAACGATCGCAGCCTCTTCTGTGCCGCGATACTTTCTCATAGCTTTTTTTTTACGCTCTTCTGACGCTTCCGATCGCACATTACTTGCGTACGAGCGACGTCGCTCTATCGCCTCGCAATGACCTCTCTCGTGACCTCGTGTCGTCTTCCGTTCTCTAAAATCGATATAAAAAAAGAAGACCGCAAAAATTGAATTTGTATCATTCAGATCTCTTTCAAGTATTCCAATTTGAAGCATATAAAGTACAAACAATCAATGAAGAACTTTCTTATTTCGTATCTAGTCAGTTTCATTAAAGGATAATTTTATCACATAAAAAGACATTTTATGGTAAATTCGGTGGACTACGATTTTTGATAGAATCGATCGATATGTCCAAGGTCTTGATTAATCCAGTTTCGTTCATTCTAATAATGAAAAGTGCATTGGAACGTATATTCACCTATTGTCTCTCAGCACAGTCAGGCAATCGGGTTTGCCGTAAACAAATACGCAAAATCGGCTCCTATAATTCAATTATAATTAAAAATCGAAAAGGTTGATAGGCAACGAATCTATACGGAGAAGCAACAGATTTGATTCTTTTGTCCAGCAACGCCGTTCAGTTACCGATCATGATCCACCCATCCAATTTCAAACTGTACTTTTTTAATTTCACGCGAGAGAAACGTTTCTCAAAAATTCTCCGATTGTTATAGAAACCAATTCGCCAGAATTCTAAACCGATAATGATTATCTCCTCGTACTTTCTGACACGCATACGTACTTTAAGTATTGTATTTAGAGTTTTAAAGATTATTTTTTTTTTTTAATGAGAGAAAGAAGATGTTCGTAAATTATCGTTTAAATGAACTTTATGAAAAATAAACAACATGCGTAACAAATTCTGCACGCTTTACATTGGATACTGACGTCGATCGTTGCCGATGATACGTTAACGCGATAGACGTCGCCTGTTTACTTATGATTATACCGCAATTATTGGATTTATCGACTACCGTTTCGAAGCTCCTGATTTATTTCAACATTAATCACGTTAATGATGCGCCGGCTAGGCAGCCTTCGACCTCTCCCCCGCCTTCCACGTGCAATCCCTACCCTCCACCACACCCCCGTGCCACTGTTGCGACTCGTAGCGCCCGGCAAACAGGAAATGAGCATTTCGATCAAGATCGATCGTCACAATTACCGATGATTGCTAGCGCCGAAGTTTCTCCGTGGCATTAGCGACGCGCATCCGCTTAACTTCGCTAATGAGCCAGGCAACCTTAACCCACTCTTCGTCGTTTCGTCCTAATGTCAAGCTTACGTCTCAATTTATATTAAACTCTCTTACGAACGCATGCATGAATACCAATCATTAAATAAGAAAAAAGATATAGGGAGATTTAATTAAATCAAATAAATTTTTTTCTTGACTATGCAAAAAGTAGTGTATCACAATATCCAATAGAGACATAAGTTACAGAGATATTTATAATACAAGGATATGTGAATATGATTCATTTTTTTTATAATAAGCAAGAAATAAGTAATAAAGATGTTCTCTTACCTAAAAATATAAGTTTAAATATAATGTTCTCAAAAAAATCTTTAGAATAATAGTTTCCGATGAGTATAAAAGTGAGAAACGTAAATCTAACATATCAACACATAGTTAATTGAACTGGATCGTGTTTGAATAGTTGTGATAGACGTAAGAATATTATTGTATATTTTTGATGCGCTTTTAATCCACTCGTTCCGTTAGCACCGTTGTCATATTTACAAATAGATGGATATTTATACACGCGTTATCGATTATAACTTGCATAACAAAGTGTCCCAAGTCCAGCTCATATAGGTTTTTTTTTTACATTTTGATCTGATTAGCATAGCGATGTTACAACTGGCAATGGTTCCTCATTATTGCCTTAATCAAACTACCGAATCACGTACATTACCGCGATCGGATAAAATAATTAATTAATTTGCCGTTATAGAAATATCGGAATCTATTTATCGTTGCTTGATCGCTGTGTTTAATAGCGACAGATAGAAACAACGAGAATCGACGGAAAGAGCAGGAGAGAGATAGATAGAGTGAGAGAAAAGGGGAGGGAGAACGAGAAAGAGAGTGGATAGGGCGCGGGGTACAACGATGGGGCGGAAATCGGTGGGAGGGTTACCAGGATGATGTTACATCATCAATCAGCTGGCAAACATCAACTCAACGCTCGTACCCCGCCTGGTATGTCCTGACCTGTACCCAAATATATGCCCCGATGATATCGCCGCGGCATTGCTACATCATGTCCGGCTGTAATTAATTATCTAATTCTTAATCGTTAACGTTAATCATCGGTTATCGCGCGGCATCGATCAAAAGAGAGAGATTCTAGATTTATATAAATTTCCGCGATCATCTGTTTTTCTGATATATCTTACATATAATAGTCAAGATTATTTGAGATATCTTTTTAAGCTGATAAAATAAAAAAACGTAATACATAATGATTGAATTAAATAGATGAATATTAGATTAAATAACATAATAATATGATAATAATTTTTTACTAGTTTTATATATATATATATATATATATATATATATATATATATATATATTTTAT
>Ga0157362_1001381_pt1 | contig 10237 bp, 6 predicted proteins | sample AttlaeALBM3_FD_111480 | JGI IMG/M metagenome (GOLD analysis project Ga0157362, IMG submission 111480) | Fungus gardens microbial communities from leaf cutter ant in Ribeirão Preto, State of São Paulo, Brazil - Atta laevigata ALBM3 | ecosystem: Host-associated > Fungi > Mycelium > Unclassified ... | reverse complement strand
GGTTATTTTCTACCGAAGCGTTTTGCGAAACAGATTCTGTTTGACATTTTGCGAAATATGTGAAATTTCTTGGCGAAAATGCGCACCGCACAACCGCGTATTATAATCATTTTTGGCAATGTACCGTTAATGTTGGCGTACACTTTCGCATTGGCAATCGCAAAACCGTTACTACTGCTGTTGGCTATCCGCGACGCGACGTGTCGCGTTGTCACGAATAATTGAAGATGATTTACCGCGATGCACGGTAGGACCAATGTCTGCTTGTGCGTAATGCAAAGCACGATTTTATAAAATAATCCTATAATTTCCAACTCGTAACGCATGAAAAACGCGGATAAATGTGAATTTCATGAAATGATGTTCGAACTGACCGATGTAAATTTGTAAACTCTGTTATTTTGGCGTTCGAAATATGACCACTGTGATCATTTACAATTAACTTCCTCGCTTTCATATATTCTTTATCCTTGACATTCCTTAACAAAAATTCAAACTTTTTATTATTATAAGTCTTATAATTATTTATTTAGAAAAAATATAACTATCTTACGTACAATTATAAACTAGTTTTTAACACAAAACTGCCTATTTATCCATAAAATTAATACAGTCTGTAATTTACATTTTGATGAGTAGCTGTCTCGTATAAAAATATCAGTCGTTAGAAGGTTAATTAATTATTCGAACGTTCAATGGGAAAATATGTGTAAATCTGTATATCTCTGTTGCTTTTAATGCAAGTAATTTTTCGATTGAGAAATAAGCCGCAGGATGCAAACGTGGGTTTTAACACGTCAATTCGCAAACACAGCGATAATTTCATGACATACGCGCATGCATCATGTTATTTTCGTTTTAAAAAAAACGTGATAAAATGACAAATAAAGCGGTAATTTAACAACATGATATTAGGATAATTTAAGGTAGTTATCATCAGAGATAAACAATAAGGAACATTAACATAATTACGTTATATATCATCATAATTGGACATAATCATTTAAAACAACTATTGTTATGAGTAATTAAATTTTGCAGGTTTTTTTTTACCGTTTGTGACAATAATGAATGGACTTTACGTTTGAACATTCTTTTACACGTTGTTACAAAGCTACAAATTAAAACTACACACTAAAAGAAATAATCATTCTTAGTATCGTTAATGTGTCGCATAATATACGATTTTATCATGTTAATTAAATTTCAATGATTCGACGCTTAACAAATTTGGAACGCATTCCGTACTGAACTGAAACCGAAGTTCTAATATCGCGGTACGGTTTGTCAGCTAGCGGCACGTAACAGAACGAACGTTATGTGTTCAATGTGTATAGGAGATAGTCGGTGAACATTCTGAGCATTACGGTAAACAAACCGTGTTGGTGTGACCGTGAACGAGAGTGGTCACGCGTGCATCCGTTCGTGGCGATCGTGTTGTTGTTAATTAGCGATGCATTAGACTCGCGCGAACAAACGGGTTATACGCGGATAAAAAGCATCGTTGTCGTTGTCGTCGCAGTCAAGAGGAAAAACGTAAACAGATAAACTGCGTATACACGCACGGTTCTCAAACCGGGACTTTGATAGTATATTATGTTTCCTGCGAGTCTTGTTTTGGCGAATTCCCCCGGTGCTTATCGGATGCGTCTCTAATAATATCATTAATTACTCCGATAAACGTGATCGCGACCGACGCGACGGCGTACCGAGAGAGGGAGAGGGAGAGAGAGAGAGAGAGAGAGAGAAACGCGGAGTCGAGGCATAATGATTTATTTAATCGTACGACAGTCCGACGAGCGAGAAAGCACGATAAGAACTTAATGGAAACGATAATTCCTCGACGGATACGTGCCACGAATGGTGCGTGAGGCGAACGCATGAGTCTGGATTAATCTCTCCCCAGAAAACAACCGCGGAAGCGTAATCGTTCGGTGATTAAACGCGTGCCAAAGTGCGCGAAGTCGAGGATGGCGGCGACGTCACGTATTTTCGCTCGCGGATTACGCTAATCTCGCTGTTTGCGAAACACCGAATAGAAATGGCCTGTCTGTCTGACCTGCCTGCCTGCCTGCCGTTCGAACACCTCGTGATTTATTAAAGGCGGGTGACCCCATGATAATCGGAAGAATTCACCGCTTCGAACCCCGTAAAAGCCGACGCGTCGAAACCGATTAGTCGCCGCCAGCTGTGGATATGATTCGTGGTCGCGTTGGAATGACGCAAGACTGGGGTGATAACATATGAAACGTTTAGACTTTACATATTGAAAAATCTGTCGCAAGGCTGAAGAGTTTTTTCCCCGTTTCAATAAAGAACCGAAGCTATCATATATATTTAAAAAGTATGAATAAAGAGGGAAACACAAAAAGAAATTTTTTTACTATTACATGAATACGATATAGATAAGAGTTTTGTAAAAAGTATAATGACTTAAGAAGAGGTTTTTTACTTGTCACTTTAGAACGATTTTTTTAGTTTAAACAATTAGTTTAATTAAACTTTAGAAAATTAGTAAGTTGTTTGGAAAAGTATGTTTTTTAATTTACTTTTTGTGCTGTATTTATTATTATTTCAAGACAAATCTGCTATATTTCTCTGTAATCACAATTTTGAATCATTCAATGAGCTAAAATTGGAGATTATTTTAATCAGAACATTTGCGATTATTGTAATTATAATTATTTATTTCGTTCAATGAATAAATAAATGACACTTGTTTATAAAAAGTTCGATTTTTATTCTTAGTTTTTAAATCTCAAAAATCTCGAAAAAAATAGAAAAAAATTAAATTTATATTAAGATAATAATTGTAATTTCGACGAAGCTGTTGCTAATGTTCCGATTAAAATGACGTCTCTTTTTTAATTCTAACCCACTACAATCTAGAATCATGATTTTATGTTATGAACCGTGAATACAATGCGTAGAAATAAAATAGATCTGTTAATTGTTTAGATTTTTTTATTAAAAAAATACCAAATCTATCTTGAAACAATAATAAATAAAAGATAAAAAGTAATTTTTAGAAAACATTTATTCACTTTTCAACAAAATTCTTAAAAACCTCTTAAAAAAATCTTTTTTTTTGTGAATATTTTTAATATTATAGATTATCTAATTTGAAATAATGATAATTTAATATCGCGCTGCTGGCGTCGATGAAATATAAGATATGTTTACGGGAGAAACTGTCATATTATATCTGATTACCATTTGTTATAAGAAACGACTCGTACGATATGAAATAAAAATCGCAATGCTCAGCTATTATTGACACCTCAACGCCTAAAAGAAGCAAAGTAAAGCGGAGAAGCGGAGAAGCAAAGAAATCGGCGAAATCGGCGACCATTCGTTTATTTTTCACCGAGTAAGGATTAAAAATGCGAAATTCGTCGGTTGACAGATCAGAAGGATTGATCGATCAGATTACGGAGCGATCGTTTCGGAGCGGTGTGTGCGAAATTTAAGCCGAGACGATGAAGCGATTATTTTCGGAGCGCGAAGGAGCGCAAGGACGATCGAAGGCGCAGCGACCGGCCACGGCTGACGGCGACTGGCCGGTGTCTCTCTTGCATTCCTGCTCTCCCTTTTTCTCCTCGGCCGATCTTCCGCAGGGTGACCGACCTCGACGTCGCGCCTGCCAAGCCGACGTCGCGGTCAGACCGCCAATGAGAGAGACAGCGAGAGGGAAAGAGGATCGGGGACCACGTCAACGGCCGGTTTTTTGCCGAGTCGGCGCGAGCTGCGAACGTTTCAGCCACGTTGTTGATAACGCGTGCATGCGTCCGCGCGCGAACGCGCGTAATCGGGATACCGATCCGACGTACGCGAACGCGATCGCGTAGCCACGATGTAACGCGAATCTCCCCTTCGTGTTATTGCCCCATGACGATGGCGCCTAAGGGGGATCGAACTCGACTGAGACATTCAGTTTCGAAAAGTGCAGTAGTACCTTATGATAAAGTCACGCGATATTTCATGACGTGTAGAATATATAAAATAATTTATATATTCGGCTCATATAATAAATAATCATCAAATAATTTCTTTGGATCCAAAGATACATACAATACTCGAAGGCACGGGGTCGATAATTACTGAGAAGACATATGAGTCAATATATTTACTTCGATAAATTAGAAATTTTTAATGTACATACGTATTCTTTATGTTAGAAAAACATGCTATATCGATTTTTCTTTAGAACTCGCCCAAGAACGCAACACAATTGATTTTATTAGTATAGTAGTAGTCTTTTTTTTTTTAATAAAATAAAGAATATTATAAAAATATTTAAAACAGTTTTCTTCTACGCTTAAAAGGTTTTCTCTTTTATAATACAAGCGTCCGTCTTTGCAATATACATGTACGCATTCAATTCTGTACTTAAATTCTCTTTTTACGACAACCCGAATTTTTCGCAGACTATCGCGCAGACTAAGCTCATCTTTTATGTATATCGGTAAGATGATGCTGCTGTAAAAAGATTTCCCCCATATCGCCGAGGGTTCGAACTCGCCGATCAAGCCCTGGGAGTAAACGTGGAACGCAATGGCGCATTCACGGGAGGGAAATGGATGAGCGATACAACGGATGGCGAGTCCGCGGCGCGGCGGGTACGTCGGCGTTAACGAGGTAGAAAACTAGCAGAGATTTGCTCGCAAGCGGATTACGGTCACGTCTCGCGGACGGTAATAATAACGTGTAATAACGCTATCGCGCGATCCGATTATATCGCGACATAAGGACGTAGTTATCTGGAAGCGCGCGGCTCCGCGTAACTAGCCCCGTCTACGCGCCGCTACGTTACAGCCATGCCGGTTGTTAAGCAGCGTAATAATAGGTTACTGCACAGTCAGTTAGCAATTCTATAATACATATAGTTATGGAATACAATATTTTTAAAAAATAATAATAAGGAAATTTCTACATACCGTTTAGGTATATTCTTGCACGAACATATTTATTTTATAATAATATTACAAGCTTAGATATCAAGGAACAACGATAATCCAATCCTTTGAATCAAATAGCATTTTTGTTTTCTTTTTTTTTACTCCATGTATGTTAAAATATAAAACAATCCATTTCTGTGGTTAGTTTCAAAATAAATATTTATATAAGTATGCATTTAATAAATAACAAACTAAATTTGAGTCAAATTTATTTCATTTTCTTGAGTTAAATTGTTTAATTCCGTTTTAGTTAAATTAAGGACGTATTGTAGTAGACGAGTAGAAACAGTGGCGACCTGTGGAAATAATTAAAAATAACTCAAATTAAGTACGATTTGACATTATGAATTTAGTGTATTTAAATGAAAAGAAAGAACGATTGTACTGATGTATTTAAAAATTTAGCTAGATCAAATGTGAAAATAAATATTTTGTTGAACCATCAAAATAATTATGTGGAATTTTCAAACATGATGAGCAATGCTGTAAAAAGTTTTGACATTCTGACAATCAGCAGAATCTTACATATCTAATTAATTTGACGGTCTAACAAAATTAATTTGACGGTCTAACAAAATTATTTTCGAAACTGTAATTCTAATTAAATTTTTATCCACATTCTTTCTCTATATAAGCACATTTCTGATATAAACTCCAGACTTTGATAAGATAACAATTCAAGGATCACTTATAGAAATGTTTAATATATATAGAGAAATGAGCTCCGTTAAAAGGAGAGATCAATTCCAAATTGGGGATATTGAGAGATCCATATAGATAAAGGGTGACACTTGCTAGTTTCTGGGATACCCTGTATGCTGATTTGCATTGCGATACCGGTTATTAAATATTCCGAATGTATAGCCGCGCGTAAGCGCGGAAATTGTAGTTGCCGTCGCGGCAACTCGAATCTCGCCGGTCGATTAAGTGCGCGCCAGTGCTCGTTTTCATAATGACAATACGGCCGGATAACGAGAGAGCTGCGCGAGATGAATCAACCGTCGAGACGATCACCGCCCCTTCCGGTGCGAATGAGTCCGCGTAAAAGCGGGGACTTAAACCCATCGGCTTGAATGCATAACAGCTTAACGTTTAATCTCTTAACTCTTATCTCTTAACTGTTCATGGGTCGGTAGTTAGCAGCAATAAACAGATTTTTTTAAAAAGAATTCTGCTTGCAACGGAAGCGACATAAAGGTATAACCTTCAGATCATCCGCAGAGGTAGCAAATATCTTTTATTTTGTAATCTATCTAATTTTTCAAAAAGTAATATCGGAATATGGATACAATAGTTTATTTGTATACATTGTATATATTAAGAATTTAAAATCCAATGAAAGATTCAATGTCTCGTACATCGTGCTTATACATTCATTTAACGCTAAATATACTCAGCTGATGTGTTGGGATTTATCGGTCTAATTAAGTCTAATATGAGGATTGCATTCAATGTCAGCGTGAGAGAAGAGGATCAGACAGCCGCATTTAGCACTAAACGCGGCATGAGAATATGGAGACCAGCGCTTGCATTATTAAATAAGTCCATTACAGATCTTCAAAATATCCGTAGTACGGCGTATAATCGACTGATAGCCCAATTTTAGTCTTTTAACAGACATCGTCAATGGATTATAATACAATACATGCTACGATAATGCTCTGACTTTTAACATCGTTGACTTTAATATATATCACTGTGATTGTGAAATCAGCTTAGTCACGCGTTTGATACGTCACAAACAACGCATCGACTGTTCTCTCCCGAGTAACTTTTTCGAATCATACGCTTATGGCTTGCGGTTTTGTCGTTTGTTCCTGGTCTTTCCAGTCACCGCGAATTTCGCTTCTTCCACCTTGCGGAATTTGCGATTGTCGCCGTCTCGGTTGTACCAGACGCGTAACAGCGATAGACACACACACACACACACACACACACACACACACACACACACACGCGCGCGCGCGCGCGCGCGCGCGCGTAAGTGGCGCCCGTTCCCCTCCTTTTCTTCTTATTGCAGAATACGCGATGGTTTACGAGCAAACGGGTACGAAGCAACGACGATGTAACTCGATGACGACTCGGGGACGACGGGTGGTCGCGTATATGGTCGTCCTGTCTCGTCTCGCTGCACTTTGCTCCGCTCCGCCTCGCTTCTGCTCCGTAGGGACGTCAATCAATGCCTTTTCAGGGGATTGCGTAATCGTCTAGACTAGCTGGTCGCCGCGCGTTTTATCGCTCTTATCGACTCACCAAGGACGAGCTGTGCGCGGCAGTCAATGGCGATGACGAGCGCGCGACCGCGACACCAGGATATTATTACTACGTTAAAGCACACGTAAGCGCAATCGCGTAGAGATATGTCACCTTCCTAACGAATATCACTCAGCGCGTGATCACAAGATTTTGGATAAACGTGGTATAATGAATTGCTCATGCTGCTAAGAATGTCTACTGATATTGGCTATCAGCTTTTCGAGACGATCTTGACGTCTATTGCGATAAAGTGCGATAACATAAAAATGTGTACAAATATAGTACAGAGGTGACTGTCCAGCGAAAGTGGACATAAATAGTCTCGGACGAAATTGAAAAGATCAAAAGAAAAAGTTTATTTAATTATCAATAATACATGATCTGTTAATTATACGTAATCTGCCTCGATTATCTAATGAATTATGTATATGTAAATTCGAATTTCTTGGCATATAGTAAAAACGTTTTATTTTTGTATTAAAATGAGCCCTTATTAAAACTTCTTTTTGTTAAATTTTTAACACATCCGAGTGCTAATTTAACATATTACAAATGTTAATTTTGTTAAAGAAATGTTTCTACAATTTGTTTCTAAATTATGTCAATGTATTTTTTGTATTAATTGTTTATATAATATTTGTATATTATTTCTTAACTTATATGTTTTATGTTAAATTAACATAAAAATTTAGATAAACTGTTTGAGACACGCGAAATATCTTAAACTTAATAAAACTTTTTCAATTGCGAATACTATCATACAATTCTGTATGATTAATATACTAATCAATGTAAATTATGTAATAATATCATACTAAGATAAGAAACTTCATACTAAGATTAATTTGATAATAAGATTAAGATTATTTTTTTCAAGAAAAAAATTTTAATTAAATATAATACACAAAACAACTTCTTATCTCCTAAAGTTTCTTATCTCCTAAAAGTTGCCATATATAGATTAACTCACTCATACAGTTACTTGCGTCCATGCGTGCGTGCGTGCGTGCGTGCGTGAGAGAGAGAGAGAGAGAGAGAGAGAGAGAGAGAGAGAGAGAGAGAAAGAGGATTACTGTCTCAGTACAACACAAAAATGAAATCATACACATCCTAACGAGCAGCTTTTCACAAATGTATGGAATTTTTCATATTTTTGGATATTCTCTGTACGCCGTGCTCGTCGTACACTCGCCAATGCAGATGACTCATGAAATATTTCAAAAGTCTCGTCATCTATATTTATCATCAGCAACTTTATCATCAGCAAACTATAATAATCATTATTATATTACCTATGTTAATAAATTCATCCATATTTTGCAGCGATGTATATTTCATTACATGTAAGATATGAGCCATTTGAGCCGCATTATTTTCTTAATGATCGATTTAACTATTCTGAAATCAATCTTTCTTCTACAAAAATATCCGAGAAAATCATTATTTATTACAGCATTGAAATTTATAACACTGTATATTTTATAACCAAACTTCAATTTTAAATTTTACCAAAGTAAAATCCATCCAAAAGTAATCGTAAAATATGATCTCATTTATTTTCTCACCTAATGAAATATAAGTCCTTTTGCCTCGACGTTTTTATGGAGCAAAAATCGATTTCAATCTCATAAAAGAATCGAGAATCATAAAGAAAGTAATACGAGAAAAGTGAAGCACCTTACATAATATAACAGCGATAAATCATAAAATTTTCTAATACGAAGAGCCAATTTCCTCCACTAAAAATATTTCCCTTGCGAGAATGACTCAAGGCATGTCTGTAAATAAAAGTCCGGTATTCTTGCGGCTAACGAGAATTCCTGCCGAACTCGTCCAGTGGTTAGGACAAGAACGCGACAGGTCGTCCTACGAGACTGTTTCGGGCCTTGTATGCAAATTCCTAACTCGTCCTGTTTACTATGCTCGCTCGTCGAGTGACGACGACGAGGACGAGGACGAAGACGGCGAGGACGAGGATGATGACGAGCAAGACGACCACGATGACCACGATGGCACCGACGAAAGCTTTGATGTCGAAGAGGCCAGCGAGAACAACAGGGAGGCCGAGGTTAAGACCCGGTTACTGTGGCTTTCGGGTCGCGGCCTCGCTGGGGGACTGGGACGAGGCTGTTTGGGGCCCGCTCCATAAAAGAAGTCACGGTCGTGGGCGCCGCGCCGCGCCGCGCCGCGTCGCTGCGTAAAATGACGGCGGATAGCGAGAAATGTCGTGTCGTCTCGTCCGCATCAATTCTAACCAGTCTCTCGTCCCCCGTCGTTTCCGTTGTCTTTTTAACTCGCAATGTCCTTCCCGCCGTCCTATTCGAATTCCTCCTCCTGTTTTCAAACGAATTCGCTATTTTCGACGAGAACGAGTCATCCGCTGTTCGTTGTTTACTATTCAGTAGCATCAGAAGTGTCCGTTCATTAAAGAATTATCCGTACGTAATTGCAACTCAGACGTAGACAATTGGTATCAATGTGAAAAAACTCAATTGCACCCACCACCAAGGATTTATATTATCAATCTCGTAATAACAAGCAGCGAGGACGTACATAGAAGGTAATCCTTAAAGTTTACTTTGTCGTTCTAGAAACGCAACCGAGATTCAGCGACGTTATTAACGACGACATCGCGCGGATCTTACGGAGGCAAGACCAATTAAGGCAAACGTTCGTCAGGGTTATCATGCATTATACCGTCATATAATGAATGCAAATGTTTCCATTATGTTAATCGACCTTGTTAAGCCGCGCGACGGCCGACGACAGTCGAAAAAGTGCGATCGCATCATTGCGTTGCTTCGTATGTGCTTCGAAAAATAAGATATACACGCGGAGTCAGATTTTCTTGGATCCGCATAAATAAGATCCATGATATAATTCTAGAGGGCAGTTTTTCGTGGCCATTATTCGAGGCTACTGTTCAGTATATCCGTTAACTTGATCTATCATTAAGAATTAATTCAAATTTATAGCATATTTAGATGCTAATTAATTGCTAATTTACTATTTAATCCCAAATT
>Ga0157362_1001380_pt1 | contig 10238 bp, 11 predicted proteins | sample AttlaeALBM3_FD_111480 | JGI IMG/M metagenome (GOLD analysis project Ga0157362, IMG submission 111480) | Fungus gardens microbial communities from leaf cutter ant in Ribeirão Preto, State of São Paulo, Brazil - Atta laevigata ALBM3 | ecosystem: Host-associated > Fungi > Mycelium > Unclassified ... | reverse complement strand
TATACACATATGTGTATATATATATATATATATATATATATATATATATATACATATATATACATATATACATACATATATATATGTACATACACATACATATATGTGGTAAAAGAGAATAGCTCATGATAATAGCTAAGTTAAATGATACTAATAGATAAGGTAAATGAATTTAATAGACGGAATATTTGGACAAAAAATTACTCTTTACAGATATTATTTTTCTTTCTTAGAAATTGTATTTTGCTTGGTAAATGTTAAAGTTTTATATAAATGTATAAGTTTTATATGCTGGCGACATTATTCATTGCTATTTTGCATTGAATCAAAGAATTCATATAAGCATGATATATTTAATTTTTTTGTGCAGGCTTATATGATGCCAAAATATAAGTGGATAAAATTTCAAGAAAATTGTGAGTTTAAAAATTCTGAATTTCAGAAGTGGATATGACTTATAAAAGAAAAACCTTATTATGCTCGCTGCTATTTTATGTCCCTGTGATATTTTTTTGAATAATATGGGTAGACAAGCTTCTAAGTATGAAAAGTAAAAAACACGTCAAAGTTGTGTGCCGTTAAAAGATTTTTTAGTATCCACAACCAACAGTTCAATTGTAGTTACTTCTTCTAATTTTGTCACTTCTGAATTAGCTCAAGTAAATTTTTCATCTATTGTTGGATCTTCTACAAATTTCAATACAGATCAAGTTTTATCTAATCCATTAGTACAGAACAAAATTGATATATTTTTTATCAAAAATAACATTACAACAGTTGAAGTGCTATGGTGCATAAAAAGTGTCATAAGTCACAAGTCATTGCGTAGTTCAGAAAAAGACGTTTGTGTTTTTCGAAGAATTCGAATTCGGTTTTCGGATAATAACATTGCTAAAAAAATGCAATTAAAAAGGAAAAAAATTGGTTATGTTATCATGTTTAGTATCGCTCCTTTCTTCAATAAGAAATTAATAGAAATTAATAGAAAATATTAACCGCGCCGTGTTTTATTGTTGTTGGCTTTGACGAATCTCCCAATAAGATTATAAAATGTTAACAAATGATATAAATGTGAGATTTTGGAATATAAAAAACGAAGAAGTAATAACGCGATATTTAATTTCACGGTTTCTTAGATGTACAAGGATCTTCTTGAAGCATTCAAAAATATATTGGAAATCTAACAGAAAAGTTACTGCAAATATCTTGGATGGACCAAATGTAAATTGAGCTTTTATAAAAGAATATAAATCAAAATTTTTAAACAACAACTATTTGATATTGGAAGTTGCTTGATATCGGAATTTTAGTTAAAATTCTTTAATTTTAAACTCTAAAAATAACTCGTTATTTAGTTTAAAAGATAAAAAGAAAATCAGAAAACTGACTTTAATCAGTGTCGGCCTTGCATAGTAACGAAGTCTTCCTATCTCAACTATCGATCGTTTTCTGATTTTCTTTTTACTTTTTAAACTAATAAAGAGTTATCTTTAAAATTAAAGAATTTTAACTAAAATTAAAAAGTAATATACTTAACCTGACATTAACTGGTCAATAAGTCAAAAACTAATTTTTGATCATAATTGTTGTTTGTGATATGATGTTTTATGTTCATGGTGAACTTTCTTTCTTTAGATATATTTTAAAAATTGTTCTTCTCTTTTCTATATAACATTCATTTGAGTTTAATTTTGATATAGGATTTTTTTGTATAGCGAAGGAAGCTTACTATGACAAGATATTTATTATATATACATTGCATCTATAAAAGTGATTTATGTTTCTGAAGAGAGTCAATGAGCCGAAATGTGTAAGCGCATTATTACAATAATATGGTTTTGTGTTATTTCTTCTTGTTTTATATTATTTGCGCAACGACTACCACGCCCGACTCCTATTGCCTTAGCATCTCCAAATTTCTTTTGAATAGTAAGGAGTCCTTGTAGATTGATTTATATTGCAATGCTATTATAATCTTTTTTATCTTTACATATAATAGAATTTCACATCTGATTATTTTTGTCTTTTACATAATTTTTCTTTCAAAATCAGCATACTAAACAATTTAATAATATTTTTATTCTTTGAATCTGCCATTCTTTTGATTCATCAATTTTTATATTTTATAATTTCATTTTTGTGACGATTCATCACATCTTTAAAAATAATTAGACGATGTATGTCCTATTTCTAAAACGTCAGATCTTAAAGGATTGAGATATAAATATACATTTAAATATTTAATAAAACTTGATAAAATATATTTTACTATGCTGATTGTTCAGATATGTAATACAAACATTTTTTTTCATTCTGAGATTTTCTTTCAGAATGTATATAAAGTATATTCTGTAACGAAACTGACAAGTTTTGCCAATGTATTCAGATGCTTATTGTAAGCAAAAGAGTTCTTATACGTATCATACTGTGCAAAATAATTTTTTTTTCAAACATGGGAAACTCAAATTATCCTCAAAAGTAGAGACAAAATGTAATATAAGCGTTCATGTTATTCGTATTCAATATCAAATCATTTACATTTTTCACACACATACATTTAAAGTTTTGCACATTTGAATAGATTGTTTCGACCACGGTGCAAGATGAAATTTTATAATTGTTTGAAAATCATGTATTTTCATACAAAATTAGTTGTTAAATGAGAAAATGATAAAATTAAAATAATACGGAAATAAAGGAAAATGGTGAAATAATAATAATATATATTTTTAATTGAAAAAAATTCAAAATTTTCGACCTTTTTACAAAAGCGGTCATTTTTTTTGAAGTTAGCTACATATTAGGTATATGGGAAAAAGTTTGTGGCGTTTTTCCCGTTAGATGGTATTAAAAAAACGTCACGAACTTTTTCCCATACTTAATATAATGCCGCGTTTCGATTCAAGTTTACAATGCTTACAAATCATTTTATCTTTGTTGTTTATCAAATGTTAAATAAATGTTCACAAGCGTTATGAGCATTTTCAGATCGTGGCCTAAAACAAAAATAAAACAAGTTGGTGAAGCAAAAAAGTAAAAATTAAAAAAGAAAAGAAAAATGCAGTGTCCGTATCGTAATAACTTTTGCTATTTGTGTGGTTATTTATATACGCCGTCAAAATATTTGCACAATATATCGAAAAACTTTGAGGAAGATTTTGAAGGTTTTTTTATTTTGTTATGTTTTATGTGTCGAATTTATGATGCCGAAAGTTATGTACAATTACTGTTATCATGCTATGCTCGCATAGAAACACGAAAATAAGCGAATAAAACATCCGATGAAATACATTTTGCCAGTAATTTAATTGCCACGTTGTGAATATTGTTGTTTCTTGCTATTTTTGTCAAACGCAATCGCACATACCTGTGGGTTTACAATATTCATGAACAAATTCATTATGTTGAAGTGCAAACCGTAATTCTGATACCATTACATTCTACGGAACATTTAAAAGCATCGTCAGAGAAGCAAAAAGAATAATCATATTTGTAGCGTTTAACATGGAATCAACAAACGTTTCCTATACCACAGCTTTAGACGAATGTTTTTCTTTCCATGACACAACCAATATTACATATTGCACCGGCATCGATAAATTGTTTGCAATCATTGGTCATCTGCATGTTTTGTAATTGAACCGATTGGCGGCTGTTCATCGATTCTTCGGTGAAAAAGATATACTGCTTCCTATAGGCAACAAATATCCTTCCGTACCGATTGTTTACGGTGCAAATGTGTCAAAAAATTATAAAACGATGAAAATTACACTGCAATTAATAAATTACGATTTGCACAGATGGAGAATTTGCTGCGATCTCAAAACAGTTGTTCTCTTTGGACTGATCTAAAAAAAGAATACTCATGTTTCTTCTACAATGTGTTCTTTGTTTTTTGTTTCTTGCTTTTTACCTTTACTTTTTTCTCCTTTGCAACCATTTTATCGACAATTATATTTCTTGCTACATATTTCTTGTTTTTTTCGAAGTTCGTTAACTTTTATCTCGGGCGACATAAAACAAAAAACCGGGTAAGAAGCAAGAAGACAAGATGTAAAAAAAAGTGAAAAGCAAGAAATAGAAAATAAAAAGCACATTGTAGAGTAGAAGGCTTAAAAGTAGTAGGCTTAAAAGTATCAGTGCTTTTTGTGTTTTTGAGAAGGACGTTGAAAAGAGCTGCATTATATGGACTATAAATAGCAACCTCGCATTATTTATCAATTAGGTCGCGATAGCGTTGATCACATATCATCCCTCGTGAAACAGTGGAAGTAAATACAATAGAAACAAAAATGGAACTTACATTTATTTCTAACCTACTTCAAATTTTTGTCTCGAACAATTGAATATAAATGGAAGCAAATGATTATTTCCTTCTACTTCCGACGAAAGAGATGTGGTCTTTTTCCAGCTACTTCATGAAAGTCAATATTTTTCCGTCAATATTTTACTTCCTACCTACTTCAAGTTTTTGTTTCAGAAAATCAGATGTAAAGTATATAGACGGAAGTAAAGTATTACTTCCTTCTACTTTCGATGAAAGAGATGTGATTTTTTCCGACTACTTCAAATTCATCAAAATCAATGTTTTCCCGTTTTTTTCGATGTTTCGCTAACATGTGATTTTAGTTCATTTGGAACCTGTATTCGTCACCAAAATCTGGACAAATCGAACAATTTCTTTAAACAAAAAAAGTTTTTAATGAAAAATTAAATATTACAAAAAATCCTTTTACATGGCACTTGGGGGATTCCTGTAGAACATTATTCGATATATCCCCCATTAGCTTGAATGACAGTCTCTATTGTCGGTCTGCAGCGTTCGCATGCATGCTGTAATGTACAACACTGTCCATGCCGACGAATGCTGCCTCAATAGTGGTTAATGACGTTACATTGGGATGCCGAGACTTGTTTGACCTTTTCAACTACGCTCCATACATAATAGTCCAAGGAATTTAAATCTATTGCGAGGCCAGAATGGGAACCGAGGCGAATAACTCGGCTTGTCCTAGTAGCTTCAGAGAGCATCTGTCGTATCATTAATGTGTACGATTTGTATCGAAAGTCCTCCTCGGCAATTCGATGCATTGTTGACTCGCTTACACTAACAATCGATGCTAATTTTCGCAACAATTGCCCTGGGTCATCCAAAATCAGTGTTTGAGTCCTTTCAACGACTGCGGAGCTCCTCGCGATGCGTTCTTTTGAGTGACTCTTTCTCTCTGGCATACTGGAATCTTCAGTGAACTGTTCTAAAGCCGTATATTTTGTCACAACATCATAAACGATTGGACTCAGGTATCCAAAGAATCGAATTATTTCCTTTGCTGAGCGTCCAGCGCGAAGGTCTTCGATGATCACGGTCTTCAATTATACTCCGCACTTTCAACATCGGCTATTTTGAATATGATTTATTAGAAGCTTTCTCAGACGCCAACAACAACTTCTGGCGGAGGCACAATATAGCGGAAAATTTTTAATTTGTCCGGATTTTGGTGACATACCTTGTACCAGTGTAAATCCTACATTTCAAGAATGTAGGATTTATTCGAAGCAACCCCCCCCCCCCAACTTCCGGGGGATAAAACAAAAAAAATTAAAAAATACAGAAACCAATCCAGTATCGATTTTTTTTTCAAATATCGATCCAGTGCCGATCCTTTGTTGTTGTTTTTTCCAAATATCGATCTTTTCGAAGCGCGCATGTGTACTGAAGCAGGTAAGTTTGTCCTTGTTGTTCATCAAATAATAAAAAAAGAATAAAACAATACATCATGCGCTTCATGTGTAACTCAAACGCATCAAGGGCGCATTCACACCTTGATGGAAAAGCGGAAAAACAGCAGCTAATCAGAATTCTAGCTGGTAATCTATAATTTCGTACTATTGCATGGTACTAATTGTAGTTATATTTAGATAGTAGTTATTTTTAGATAAGGTTACTGTGATTTAGATTTATACTTTATATTGATAAGGATCCAAATTGAAGGGTTGAAATGCTTTCCTAACAGCACTAAGTTAACTTTAAATCGACTTTGAGTCAACTATATCTTCTAGACATCTGAAAAATGGACGTCTCTAAGTCGACCTTAGACGACTTAGAGACGTCTTTAAGTCATACAATGTTCCATGTTTTTAAAGACGACTGTAAGCCGACTTTAAGTCAACCATTCTAGATTGTGGTCCTTGTTGTTTAACTATAATTAAACAACAAGGACAGAAGTTTTTGGATCACTCTCCAGGCGCTTGCGCCAGAGCTCTATGATCCAGAAGTCCACCATCCTCTTTCTGGCTTCGATAGCAAAGGGCGGATGTTTCCTTCTTATGCAGGCGGCTTCTAATCAGCGGAAGTTTTCTGCCGTCCGTGTGCCATCAAGTCCGCGGGAGAAACTTCTGCGATGGCCGTTGCGCTATCCGATAGATCCTCACAATCTTGAGGACCAGTCAGCGCTGCACCGGGCTCAGAAAAATTCTGAGCTCGCCAATACCTCCTGATCCTAAACCGGCGCTCCGTAGAAGACCGCTGCCAGGTATACATATATGTCCGCCGCACTCCCAGGCCATGCAAGTTTGGCATGCTCACGAGAGTCCGCAGAGCTTGGGAGTCAGCTGCTCGAAATGAGCGCTGAACTCTCATCACCCGTCGAGGATGAAACCCAGATATATCATTATCAGCACCTCACGGTCCCCAACTTAATGCGCATCACTGCCATCGCTATCGAATGAGGCGCGATGGACCGTGTCGAATTCACGCGGCTTTTCCACACATTGACTTATACGTATCCTTTTTTTAACGTATCCTTTTTTCGAAAACTACAGCAAATATCTCAAAAAGGACTTTTTTATTCCCCTTGACACATTCTACGCCCCCAATGCGACTCCTACCCTATTTCTGAGATACTCTATAATATAGAAAAGAAGGTACAGGGAGTACATACAATAAAGGTGTAAAAAAATACTTTTCTATTTATGCTACGAAAACAAATCAATATGTTTTTAGAAAAACATAGTCAATTCATTTTTATTTTTCAACATAGTTAGTCTTCTTTCAGCTCGATACACTTGATCAACGATTCTCCAACTTTTTCATACCATCCGAATAATAATTTGTCCAACCCTTCAAAATAAACCCTTGTTTCGGCAAAGAGCTGCTCTTTGATAGTGAATCTCTTTCCTCTGAATCATTTCTTCAGGTTTGGAAACAATAGTCTCAGGGGAAATAGTCGCTAAATCTAGCGAATATGCTGGATGGGGAAGCAATTCGTAGAGGAATTCGTTGAATTTGATCACCGGGCACATTGTCTTGATGGAAGAGTACTTTCTTCTTCACCAAATAGGGACGTTTTTTTCTTTAAAATATTGTTGAAACGATCCAATAAGGCTGCGTAGTAATCGCCATTAATCATTTGCTTTGACGGAAGGTAATTGATATGAATTATACCGCGTGCATCCCAAAAAAACTGTAGCCATCACCTTTCCGGCCGACTTACAATCTTCGCCTTCTTCGGAACTAGTTCATCCGGTGAAATCTATTGTTTTAATTGTTCGTTCGAGTGTAAAGTAATGGATCCATGTTTCGTCCACAGTAATGAATCGACGCAGAAATTTATCTGGATTTCAAACAATTGTTTTGAAATCATCACACGATCGCGTTTATGGTCCACAATGAGCAAACGCGGCACCCATCTTGCCGATAACTTTTTCATACCCAATTGTTCGTGCAAAATTGAAATTACTGTGCCATGTGATATGCCTATGGCCTCAACAAGATCGCGCACTTTCACTCGTCAATTAATCAAAACAATATCGTGAACTTTATCGATGATTTCTGGTGTAGCAGCCTCAATTGGATGTCCCAAATGAAATGTATCACATGTACGACCACATTTAATTCATTCACTCAATTGTATACAGTCGCAAACGCTGATGCAGATGTGCTGTGAACATTATCCAACTTGGCTTTGAACCTTTCTTTTGGCGTTAAATCTTCTATGTAGATGTTTGATCACTGCACGACTCGTTTTTTTATTTAAAAAAAAATACAAAGGTTGTTCGCGTTAATCGTCTAGAAATAAAATCATGCGATGAATTCCGCTCAAAATTTGACAGTAATCAGCTGAGAGATGCTACTTGTCAAAAAATAATGTGACATGACACTGCGAGTGCCCTCTGACAGATTTTCTAAAAACTTATTGACTTGCCCTCGTATATTAAACTAAAATTATAAAAAAGTAGTCGAGAGACTACTAGGCCATATCAAACATACAGTTTCTTAAACATATTTTTTATTATAAAATTTTCTGTATTTAATGTGTTTGTTGCAGTTTTACTACATGTTTTACATTTGGTTATATTAAACATTTGATATGGTGTCTCCCAAATGTTTTTTTATAATTTTAGATTAATATAGCATAAAATAGAAGAGTATTTTTTTACATCTTTATTTTTTGTTGCATGCGCACGCTCTCTGTACTTTCCTTTTCTCTATTATATACACGTCCATAATGTTTATTAATGGTCTCTTATATTAATTCTTTATAATTAATATTATTTTTTAAGCTTTTAATTTAAAAAACTTTTTTTTGCCTTTAAAATGTTTTTATTTAATATTTAATTTTTAATTTTTATTTTTGCTTAAGTTTTATTTCACACTTTCAAAGCAACATGTGTGTATGTGTATATATGTAAATTTCTATGTCTCATGCAAAAATATTTTATATTTTAAAGAGTTTACTTTTTTATCTTTAATATTCATTAAAAAAAAAATTTTTTAATTTTTAAATTTTTTGTCTTTATTAGTTTTGTTTCTGAGTTTTTAAAATTATAAGGATACGGTTAACACGATGCTGCAAATGCTTTGAAGCGTTTTTTAATTGGTCAAATATAAAATAAAATTCTTTCTTCTAATTGGTCCATCAAATGCTTCAAAGCATTTGTAGCGAGACTTTGACCACAGCTTAGATCGGATATAAGTTGAGACATATAAATCATCTTTATAAAATAAAGTCTCTTCATTCAAAATCTTTACCCCCTTCCAATCAAATTCATGCATTAAATCCAATCTACGTGCTCCATTTTAACCGAATGTTGTTGGGTGTTCCAATCTGGTTCTTGTAAAAAAAAAACACACGATTAATATGATATAAGTTAGAAATAAGGAATGCGTCAACAAAGATCAATTAATTACAGGATATGCCATTTAAATAAGAAAATAATATACCAATTACCGACAAATAATTTAACTATTTGTCTACACTCAAATCTCTACAAATCTCTAAAAAAATTTCAACAAAAAATCGGATTAGATTAAACAAAAAACTTAAATGGATAGAGAATAGACAATATAATAATAGGTCAAAAACTTCAGTTATAAATTATTTCTACAAAGAGAATTTGTATGTCATCTGAGGAAGGCTATTTACATGATAAAGGAGAAGACGTGCTATATAATAGATACAGTTTCTATAAACCCTCAGAACAACATGGAGCTGAAACAATTAATATAAAATTGATCTCGTCATTATATCAAGATATAAAATTTAACATAACGGAGATTATAATAACAAATGATTTGTCAATTTCAGTAAGTCAATGATACCTAAGAAGTACATTGTTTACTCGGAGAAAATTTTAATTTACCAATTCAGAATGTATCGGCCAGTAGAACTAATAAAAAGTATGGAAAATAATTTTTACAGATTAAAAATTCTTAATGTAAAAGAAGACTTAGACAAAACATAATATGTTTTTTATCGTACATAAAAAATTTCAAAAACAAAATAATTATCATAATAACAGAACTCAAATAGAAAAACAACAAAAAAGTTCTTCAAATCTTGTTTATTACGCTGATAAGGATAATATGGCCATAGAAAAAAATAGACTATACGAAAAATGAAAAACGTGTTAGGGGATACACAAAATTATGAAATTCTAGCACGTACTTTAATAAATGGCGTTATTAACAAATTGAAAGAGTTGTTGAAGAGAGGGAGAAAACGGGATTACATAAGTGAGACAAATATTGGTATTTAAATACATTGAAGTCTTATCTAATGCAATCTTATTTAGTGCATACGGGGTTCCAAAAACACATAAAACAAATTGCCTAACACATAAAACAAATTGCCTAACACATAGTACCAGGTGTGTAAGTTTAAATCTGCTGTTTTTAGTCAGAAAAACATATTTTTTTTCCTAGGAAGCAAAAACAAATTTATTCAAAGTACTTGCCC
>Ga0157362_1001378_pt1 | contig 10241 bp, 14 predicted proteins | sample AttlaeALBM3_FD_111480 | JGI IMG/M metagenome (GOLD analysis project Ga0157362, IMG submission 111480) | Fungus gardens microbial communities from leaf cutter ant in Ribeirão Preto, State of São Paulo, Brazil - Atta laevigata ALBM3 | ecosystem: Host-associated > Fungi > Mycelium > Unclassified ... | reverse complement strand
TGTTAAGTCTGAGGTCTAATCCTCAGACAGGGAGTCCTTATATACAGAAAGGTGATGGTCTGTGCACTAGGACAGATCATCACATGCTACTACCTATTGTTCTACATATGGTAGTGTCTTTGTACTTGAAATAGCGATAACTTAACCTTATGAAGGCTGTCCTTTGCTCTAAGAAAAGGACAGATGACTATCTATGGGTAATTAATAAAGTTCATGTGCAAATATTAAGGCCTTCATATCTCCACTGATATTGATTGCCTTGAGGTTGTTTTAGGCTCATTCTGAGAGGTATAAAGAGGGCTTCTGCTGAGCCTAGAACTGAAGCTTAGATCCTGGTGGTTTCCGAGATATTGGTGATTTAATAAACAGTACCATGGTGGTTACCAGTTGATTTGCCTAATAGCTCGGCCATTAGTGATTGCTTCAAGATGTGACTGGTATCAATTGAAAGGTCTTCTTAAGGGCTTTAAGCTAGCTTTAAAACCATGGAAATCATTGAAGAAGTGGTGGAGATATGGCCGAATGAAGTTTGTGACAGGATTCCTCAGAGTCGTCATAGGACCTGATGGAATAGAAATGAAGAAAGAAAAGGTAGATGGAGTGTTAGGTTGGCCACAGCCAAAGAATGTGAAAGACGTTAGGAAATTTTTGGGCCTTGCAAATTATTACAGGAGGTTCATTAAAGACTTTGCTCGAATAGCTAGGCCAATGAATACATTGACAAGAAAAGATATCAAGTGGCAGTGGGGGCAGGAGCAGCAATGAGCATTTAACGAGCTCAAAGGGATCTTTATGATAAGACCAGTATGAGCATCCCCAGACTTAGACACAGAGTTTAGGGTAGAAGCAAATGCCTCAAATTATGCTACAGGAGAAGTGCTATCAATGAAGTGCTCTGATGAGTTGTGGAGACTAGTAGCTTTCATTTCAAAATCATTAAGTGACACCAAAAGGAATTATGAAATACATGATAAAGAAATGTTAGTAGTAGTTAGATGCTTGAAAGCATGGAGGTACTTCCTAGAAGGAACAGTAGTAAAATTTGAGATCTAGACAGATCATAAAAATCTTGAGTATTTTATGAAGGCGCAGAAATTGAATCGAAGACAAGCAAGATGGGCATTGTACCTATCAAGATTTGATTTTACACTAAAACATGTTCCGGAGAGTAACATGGGAAAGGCAGACAGTTTAAGTAGGAGACCAGATTAGGAAGTAGGGGTGGAAAGAGATAATGAAAATAAGACATTGGTAAAGCCAGAATAGCTAGAAGTAAGAAGGACAGAAACAGTAAAAATTGTGGTTGAAGGAGTGGATTTATTAGAGGAGGTGAAGCAGTCAAAAGTAAAAGACGATGAAGTTGTTAAAGCAGTAGAAGAGATGAAGCGAGCAGGAGTCGAGATGAAGAGTGGAGAGAAGTTGATGGCATAATGTACAAGGAAGGAAAAGTCTATGTACCCAAGGATGATAAGCTTAGAACAGAGATTATTAGGCTATATCATGATACGCCAGTAGGAGGCCATGGAGGGCAATGGAAGACAGTGGAGTTGGTCACTCGTAACTTCTGGTGGCCAGGAGTAACAAAGGAGGTAAAGCAATATGTGGAAGGATGCAATGCCTGTTAGCAAAATAAAAATCACACAGAGCAACCAGCAGGAAAGTTGATGCCCAATTCAATACCAGAGAAACCTTGGACACATATCTTGGCAGATTTTATCACCAAGTTGCCTTTAGCTCAGAGGTATGACTTAATTCTAGTAGTAGTTGATACATTAACAAAAATGGTACATTTTATTCCTACTATGGAAAGGACTTTGGCAGAGGGGTTAGCCCGGTTATTTAGAGATAATGTGTGGAAACTACATGGGTTACCTGAAAGTATTATTTCAGATCGGGGACCCCAGTTTGCAGCAGGAATTATGTAGGAGTTGAACAAGATGTTAGGGATTGAAAGTAAATTGTCAACAGCATTCTACCCTCAAACAGATGGACAAACAGAGAGGGTAAATCAGGAGTTAGAACAATACTTGAGGATGTTTATCAATCATAGGCAAGAATAATGGCCAGAATGGTTGGGAACAGCAGAATTTGCATACAACAATAAAGCACACTCAAGTACTCAGATGTCGCCTTTCAAGGCAAATTACAGGCAGGACCCAAGGATGGGATTTGAGGAAAGAAAGAAAGGGAAATACGTAAGAGCAGGAAAGTTTGTAGAGAAAATGAAAGAAATACAAGAGGAGGCAAAAGCAGTGCTAGGAAAGGCACAAGAAGACATAAAAAAATATACTGATAGGAAGAGATCAGAAGTTGATGAATATAAAGTAGGAGACTTGGTAATACTCAGCACTAAGGATCTGAAATATCAGATGGTCAGAAGGAGGACAGAGAAGTTGACAGAGAGATTTGTAAGCCCTTACAAGGTACAAAAGATAGTATCATTGAATGCAGTAAAATTAGAACTACCTAGTACAGTAAAAATTCATCCAGTAGTAAATGTTAGTAGAATACGATGTTATGTAGGGCAAGTAGAAGAGCAGAGGAAGGAGTAACTGGCTCCAGTAATAATTGAAGGAGAAGAAGAGTGGAAAGTAGAAAGAATATTGAATAAGCAAAAGATTAGAGGAAAGGACAAGTACCTGGTATGGTGGAAAGGATTTATGGCAGAGTCAGACACTTGGGAAGGAAGAGAGAATTTAGGAAATGCCAAGGAGGCAATTGAAGAATTTGAGAAAGAATACAGATGAGATATGGAGAATGTAAGGAAACAGGAAAAGGAAAAAGGAACATTTAGAAGAGGAGAATTGCCAGGAAGATTCACGGCAAAGAAATTATTTGGATAGACAAATAAGAGATATGACCAGGAATATTGGAGAAGGTTAGAGAGAAATTGGAGAAGAGAAAAAGGAAGCCAATGAAAGAAGAGTCAACCAGGAAAGAGAAAGATAACTCTAGAAACAATTGAGGAAGAAGAAGAAGAAATGGAGCAAGAAAAATTAGGAGTAAGGGAGTGAACAGAAAAAGACAATGAAATGGGCAATATAGTTGAGCCATATTATGAATTGTAGCAAAAATTCTTGGGACAAGGAAACTTAAGAGGAGGGTGGTGTTATGACTTGGAAAAATGGCTAAGTCATTTTTTATTTTCATTTTCTATTTTCATTTCTTTTATTTAGTTAAATCACTACTATAAAGGTGAAGCATAGGAAAGAAGTCACATCATAATCACAAAGTCACAAAAGGTGTGACATTGGTCACAGAATGGTCACATCACAGGTCATGGTCATGGTCACAAAGGTGTGATAGGGTAATCACATGATAAGCAACATAAGGACTGTGGGAGGTGAAGTGCATAGCCATAATAGTAGTTGTATATATAGTATAGAAAATCAAATGAGAACTCTATTGAGTTCTCCTTGTCAACTCAGACTTGGAGTGGATTTAAGTTGTCTTGGCTAAAGTCTTACATATGAGGCTCAATTAGCCAGAAGACATGCTGAGACGGAGGCCCTGCTCCGAGAGCAGGAAGAAAAAGAACAGCTTGAGCGTCAAGCCCAAAAAGAAGTGAAAATTACGGAGCAAAAAAGATTGGAGGAAGAAGCATAGAGAAAATAGGAAAAGGAAGAGGCACAGCAGAGAAAAAAAAACGCCAGAAGGATCTAGCTCACCATCTAGAGACAGACCGTATCGCCGCTGTGGAACAACAATGGTGCAAAAATTGGATGAAGACTTTTCTACTGCCCTCATCTTCTTCTTCCGATGAGGAAATGAACCTTCTCGACTTTCTGCCTCTGACCAAGAGGCAACATGTTCAATACCTGCTGAAAGAAACTCCAGAGGCCTGTCAACGACGTGAGGAGTTGACAAGAGAAATGGGGATGTTAGTTGTTGGTGGGGGAAGTCCATGTGAGAGATGTGTAGACTTTGGAATACTTTGTATTCCCCAAAATTTGCCATAAGTATTTGTTTGAATTTTCCTTTCTTTGCTAATTTTTTGTAGTCACACAACTTCCTGCACTCCCTGTGCCAAGGCCAAGGCTGTCTGTAAGCCCTTTAATGTGAACAAGGCATGAGCAAAAGCCAAGGGGGAAATGGCCAGAAGGTCAAAAGTGAGGAAAGCAAAGCAACAGATGGACACAGAGTGGAAGGCAGAAATCTCAAGGAAGTTGGAGGACCTGAGTGAGTTGAGCAGATTGAGGAAGGACATCTGGAGGATCATAGTGGCATTGAAGAAGCTGGCTGGCATAGAGGGCCAGGACTCCGATAAGGAGTTATTGTTGTGGCCAGAGTCCAAGGGAGAGGAGACAGAGGTACAAGAGAGTAAGGAGAAAGGAAAGCAAAAGAAGGAGAGGATAGATGGAGTGGAGGAGGAAGAAGAAGTCGGAGGGCAGGAAGAGGAAAACAGAATGGAGGGTGTAGAAGAGAGAAGTAGTAGTTTCTCTCTAGTCATGTACTCTGTTGGTACTGGAGCTTTTTAATGTTTCTCTTCTTTTTTGAATATTATTTTTCTTTGATCTGTGAGCAGAAGTGGGTGTGAGTGATGACAAATAATGAAGCAAGAATACAAGTATTGGACAACTGCAAGGGAAAACTGCAGAGGAATACAAGTATCAGATTGCAACGGAAAATGCAGAGCGGAATACAAGTAAGCAAATCAGTGCAAAAGAAACTGCACTCTGAAATGTGTATAAGGACTCATCATCATCATTATTATTATCATAAATTTTTTTTTTTTTGAAGCAGAGTGAATGCAGAGAAACAGAGTTGAGAAAGTGGATTGAAGGTATTTCAGGGTCATAATGGTCCCAGTTTAGCGGGATACTTGAGATGAAAATCATTCAATAATTCTTTGGCATGTTCTAGTTCTGTTGCTGGTAACCACTCAGAGTCATTGTTGGTATCTTTATATCCCAGCCATATAATCTTGTAGAGCAGTTTGCATGCCCTCCAGCAGTCAATCTTAGAGTTGACTATCTTGGAGATTTTGTATTCTGGTTCTCCGTCAATGATTACAAGTGCTGGTGGAGATTTGGAACACTGCTAGAAGGTGTTGGGTGTGGCTGGTTTGAGCATAGAGACATGGAACACAGGATAAACGGCCCTCATGGTGTCTGGAAGGCAGAGTGTGAAGGATTGTAGACTGGGCTAAGCAATCATCTCATATGGTCTGAGGTACTTTTTGGAAAGTTTCTTTAATGGGCAAGTCATCTGGAAGTACTGTGATCTGACAAATATGGATTGTCCAACTTGGAAGTTTGGTAGTTGTTGTCAACAAGAGTCGGCAGAGGGTTGATATTGCCTTTGGGCTTTGGTGATTTCTTCTTTAAGCGTGCCCTGTAGTTTATCAATATCAACTATGAATTCACAGGCACAAGAGGAAGCTATTTCTCGTTCTGGGTATACACTGAGGCTAGGATAGTATCTTTTGTTGGCAAAGAATGGGAAGACACCAGTAGTAGCACTAGCAGTGTTGTTGTAAGCAAACTTGGCCAAAAGTAACAGTTCAGACCAATTGTCCTGTTGGTAGTTACAATATATGTGGAGGTATTGTTCTAATGTCTAGTTAGTCTGTTCCACTTGACCATTTGCCTCCAGATGGTAGCCACTGGTAAAATGAAGTCGCATGTCTAGGGCAGTACCCAGAGAGCAGAAAAAGTGCGAGACAAACTCAGAGCTACAGTCAGATGTAACGTTAGATGGAACTCTGTGTTTTGAGAAAACATGGACAACAAAAAGGCGTGCTAACTTGGCGGAAGTGATAGTGTTATGAGTGGGAATGAATATGGCTTGTTTTGACAAGTGATATAAGGATGGTATCAAAACCAGAGGAGGAAGGGAGTTTTTCAATGAAATCCATGGAAATTGAATTCTACGGATGCTCCAGGATAGGGAGTTGTTGAAGAGATCCATATGGTCTGTGATGCTGTGGTTTGGATTGCATACAGATAATGCAAGACTTACAGAACTTTTGTACATCATTGCAGATGTTTGGCCAGGTATTATGTCTTTGGATGAGTTCCAGTGTCTTGTTCTGGCCCAGATGTCCTTCTAGAACATGGTCGTGGTGATACTGGAGAACTCAGAGATGTAAGTTGGCGTTATCTGGAACATACATTCTGTTGTTGAGTCTGAGAAACCCTGTGTTGTCTTTTGATCAACATCCTTCTGGATGGAGTAAATGGTTGGAGATGGAAGAGTCAAAGGGGAGTGTTGCCAGAATATTGGAGTAGAGTTGGTTTTGATGCAATATTGTGGCTGCATGAAGTGTCAGAGTGATAAGGATAGTTGCTTGGAGAGATGCTGTGATTTGTTCATAAGTAAAAACTGGGCAGAAATTATGAGGGTTCACTGAAGCATAGCCATTATTTCCCCCTTTTAGGTAGATGTCCCATTGTCTAGTGAGTGCGTCTGGTTTGGTGCCAAGACATCCAGGACAGAAACAAATTACAAGGTTGAATTAGGAGAGATATTCCAACCATCTTGCTTGTCGGCATGTCAGGACCTTTGTCATTGAGAAATATTCCAAATTCTTGTGATCTGTTACAATGTCGACTGGTGAAGTGGAACCTTCCAAATAGTGTTACCAAATTTTGAAGGCTTCAAAAATTGCAAGTAATTCTTTTATAGTTGAGCTCTGGAGTAGAGAACATTTAGGAGTGGAAGGCTATGGGGTGAATTTCATTATCTTTAGTCATAATAAAAAGAATAGCAGCAAGAGCATAGTCTGAGATATCAGTTTCCACAACAAGTTGTGCATCTGGTGAAAGGGTGAAAAAGAGAATTGCACACTGGGACAAACAAAACAATGATGTGCCAGCTCCCAATTGTGTGCTAAAGGTCCAAGGGGAGATTATCAAAGTTGAAGGTTTATAAATAATTAGAGAAATAAGAATTATATGCAGCTCCAGTAAAATATAAGTTGGTGGTTGTAAAAGGATTGTAAGATCTCTCTAGATTGTTGTCACATAGCCTCCCTAAGATGTCAACCTTTACACACTGTGACAAAAGCTCCTCTGGAAAATACAGTTAGTTGATCACTCATGGATCCTCCACACTCAGTTGCCCTCTTGTCTGCACCCCCAACACTGAACCTTATAGGTGTGATGCAATCCAAGTGTGCACTTAGCCAAGCTTTCCCAGCCTGTTGTCCTCTCTGAAGCCTACCCGAGTTGCATCTGTGTTTTCTCCCTAGATCGAGCTCTGGGTATATTCAGTGTTCTTCTTAAGACACTCCACTAGTTCCAGTCTTCTTACTCTTAATAGATCCACATTCACGATTCCAGAGGCAGTGTAGATGCAGGTAGGAGTCAAGAGGTTCTTCTCCAATTCAACTGCACTCTGGATACTATATTAAAATATTACAAAGCTCTGAAACTCAAGAAATAAAATATAAAAGAGAAACTATTACTACTTTTAGGATTCCATCATCTCCTTTCTGCCCTAAGTTCTCCCAAATTCCCACTGATGATGCAGCCCTCTCCTTTCTTTGTGATGACATGTTCTCTCACTAAGTGCTTTCCATCAAAGATGACACATCTTCATCGCCACTTCCTTCTAGAATATTCTTCTGTCTTTCCCTATTATGCTCTTGATGCTGCTTTGCAATTTGGACTTCATTCATTACCTGTTAAGCTGTTAGCAAGTCTCAATAAATGTCTAGTATCTCTAAGTCGTGCCCTAGAGGTCATTTATCTAAATATAATTGATCTGATGCCATTAATGCTTATTTACAAGCACAAAGTCTATTAGTCTAAGTTCTTCATCTGAGTAGTACTGGTTCTAGAGTACAAGTTTACCATCTTTCTAAGTTGGTCCATACAAAGGTAGATCTAGAGCATAGTCTCTCAGTAACTCTCTTAGTAACCTGATGCCAGTTCATCCTAATTGTCTCTCAAGGTCTCAACATGAGCTCTAGGTCAGTTATCACCTGCTCAATGTACTCATCATATATTGTTACGTTCTGAGGATATAGAAAGGGCTCTAGAGCAAATTCTAATTGAGAATCCATTGGTATAAAGTGTATCAAATGTTATCTTCCACGGAAAATTTGCTTGCAGCATAACAGCAGCCACTGTTACAAAATTGGGTATGTGGTTTCTATACTGTACTGCTGTTCCTAGGAAGGCTCTTACATCTGTGGTATCTTTGCAGACCCTCCAACACAGTATTTTCCTGATCACATTGCTAGTAGGTCATCTACCTTCATATGAGTACTCAAAACCCACTATAGTGATTTTATCACTACAAATCGTTGTCTTGGGACTAGAGAATGTCCCTCCAGCATATTTCATTCTCTGTAGAAGTCCATTAACTGTTTCTAGATGTTCAAAAGCAAACTTCCATATTCCTGGATTTTGTTCTAGAGTCTCTACACTGCCATCTGGCAGTTCATATCTAGCTTCCAGTCCTCTTATAGGAACATTGTCAATATATGGTAAAGTATATCTTGGAATCTCTTGACATAATATATATGTCATGTCATCATGGAATATAGGTACTGAGTTCATCCACCCTATAGGTAGAGTCACTAATCTAAGGGCACCAAATGGTGTCTAAAATGTTGTCAAGTCTCTAGATCTTTCTGCCAGTACTCTCTTGTCATAACCAACATATAGATGCAATATACCACTGCAGGCTCTTCCTGAAAAGTGCATAGCTAGCTCCACAGTTGCTGGGGGCAGTCCTGAGTGGGCTATAGTCACTCTGTTCAGTGGTTCTAGGCTATGGACAATTCTGAGACTTTTTCCATTTTTCTTTATTACACAAAACCATCTAGATTGATATGATGAATTAGAGGGCTTGTATACTCCAGCATCTATCTTTCTTTTGATCATCTGGCATAATTCCCCATATATTGCTGGTGGAATTCTAAACAGTTTCTCTACCCACGGAATGTAGGCTACTGTAGGAATCTCAACTGGTAGGAAAAACTCCTCCTTGAACTTTCCTCACTCTGTGTCGTCCCATGCAAAGGCTTCATTTTGTTCTACTACTAACCAATGCATCAGCTTTCTTTCTTCCAGTCACAGAAATCCTGACAAATGCACTGCATCTAGCTTTTCTTTATGGTCTAGATTGTAGTGCCCCTTTGTCTGGAACTCAGATGGTTGCTCTGGTAGTCTGGGCATATTCTTCAATGGGCCTTCTATTATTTCCCTAGTGATTCTAAATCTTTCTGGTAAAGTCCCCAGTACTGGCTTCACTGTAAGGGGCACACTTGGTGAGGCACCCAGTCACACTGCAGTATAGTAAAGTAGGCATCTTAAGAAGAAGCGATGAGTAGCCCAGGAGCTTCAATCATTGTTGGGGTGAAGTATTCTACTTACACTGTCACTACCTATATACTAGAATAGCTGGTCCATGCGCCAGTTGCTATGGCCACGTACATCCAGACAATAATAACTACACTACCAGATATAGCTATGTAGTACTATGATGGAGACCCGAACTAGAGGGAAGGGAACTATAGACTGCGGACATTCACAGATCACAAGGCATGCTAGTTCACGCGAACCCTACTGTGTAGTCTAAGCAATCCCAGGCTGTCCTTTTACATTCACCTTTAGTGTGACTGGCTTATATTTCTTTGCAAAACAGTCCACTATCTGGGTAGGTTTGTCTGGGTTATCTAATTCTTCTTCAACTGACATTACCTGTTGTCTATGGGTTTCTAGCATCTTTATCTCTTGTAGAAGTTGATCTAGCAGCAAGCTATCCTCTTGTTCCAAGGACTCCATACTCTTTTCTGAGTATAGTATTCTCAGTTCATTTCTTTCTAAGGGCAACATCTCACTGATGAAGGGGTTCCCATTACAATCTAGATTGATTATGCAAGGAACCTCTCCTCTGTAGGGCATCTCAGACTTCTCAAAGTTTATCAAAAGTTTGCCAGGCCATCTACCCTTCTAGGTAGGGCCCCTCTTTCATAAGTTGGTATTGTTACCATTGCTCCCATGTTTGAACAGGTGATACACACTGTCTGGTTTCCTTCTCAATTGTTTATAATTCTACTTTCTGTAATAGAGTCAAATGGCTGCCCTGTAAGGGGACATCTAGGGTGACGCTTAGTAAGTTCTGAGGGTCTGTTCTATTAGTGGTCCAGTGACAGATTGTGTATCGCACTCCCACTGTTCCTGACTTCCCCTGTTTGTGTCATGCAGTGTGATGTCTATTATTAGTTGTTCTAGGACATTCTGTGATTATAGGTCAGTTGCCATGGTATTGTGTGCCTGACTATCTAG
>Ga0157362_1001377_pt1 | contig 10243 bp, 2 predicted proteins | sample AttlaeALBM3_FD_111480 | JGI IMG/M metagenome (GOLD analysis project Ga0157362, IMG submission 111480) | Fungus gardens microbial communities from leaf cutter ant in Ribeirão Preto, State of São Paulo, Brazil - Atta laevigata ALBM3 | ecosystem: Host-associated > Fungi > Mycelium > Unclassified ... | reverse complement strand
TAATAAAATCTTCAAAAATCATCAATTCTGAAAAAATTATAACTTAAGTTTAAATAAAAATCATAAATCTATTATTGATACACTAAATATAATTATAAGAATAAAATGGAAGACTGCAATGCATTCTGGTATTATAGGTGTGGGAAAAAGTTGCGTTTTGATGCCGTTAGATGGCATTAAAATAACGCCACGAACTTTTTCCCACACCTAATATGAAATTAAACTGCGTTCCAAGAAGTACTTTACACAGTGGAATACAGTGTAATCTCTATATTCTAATTGAAAAACAGTCTAAGTAAGGGGCTCCGCACAATAAAAGGGACAGGGAACAGAGAACAGAGAATTTCAACCTATCAGAAATTGTATATTCCACAATATATGATTTCTGGACCGCTCTTTTTCCTTTCTGCTATATAGCGCGGTAAGCGGCATGGGCTAGTGACAAATAAACTTTAATATAAATATTATAATATAATATAAATGTTTTTAAATATATTAACTTATTTCTATGCATATTTCAACACTTTTATTTCTTCAACGAATTTACTTAATAATTACATTTAAAGCAATTAATTCTATTAAAAAATGCTTAGTAATTGTTGTGAATTTGTCACTGGCTCGTGCCACTTATCGCGCTACATGTAATAGAGGAGAAAAGAAGCAAGCGGCACTGTTTGCGCGATTTCTATAGTTACCTAGTTAATTTCTCTACCGCGTACCGCGCTACAATATCGCGTTATTGCACTCTAATAACTCCGGCACATCAGCGCCACAATATATATAACAACTCTCCGTCGGCACCTTTGATATGTTAGTGTTGACCAAAATGGAGTGCGCATACGTGAAATAAGTAAGTTACCTAGCGTTACCACGGTTACCACCTAAACTTCTTTCTCTTTCGTTTTTTCTCCTTTTTTCACTCTGTCAAAATTCCTCGCAAAACTCATTAGATTTATTCGTATCGCAATCCAACGAATTCGTTGAAGTGAGTAAGTGCTATTGTAGGAATATATTGGAGCATATTAGAGCATGCGACGCGAATAAACCTAATATTGCGATGAAATAATTTAAATTTTATAAAAATTAATAAAAATAAATTGTAAATATATTGAAAAATAAAGAAAAAATATATAAAAAAATTAGGAAAAATATTAAATTAACTTAAAAATGTATATTTGTATAAGAAAATATTATGTAATATATCTATGTAATATTTCTATATAAATATTATGCGAAAGCTGATATAAAAGAATTTTATATACATATATGTTCAAAAAATAAGTTTAAAATATAATAAATAAAAAGAAATCTTTCTTGCTCGGTTTTCTATGTTATTTTTGTTCACTTTTTCACTTTATCACAAAAATTAGACCAATCTTTCGAAGTCTTTCTCACAACATTTCCAAACGGACAATACACGTAATACTTCTCTCTAAATTTCTACTCTGAACCATGTATGCTAGAAGGAAAGATAGAATTGTTGGGTTCGAAGATTGGGAAATGCGACGAACACGAAAATTTGCGGATTACGCAATTCTATTTTATCTTCGATGTCTCGAATCTGGGAATTACATGTCCCTTAGATATGGATTTTGTGAAAATACAACTCGTTAATTGCTAATTGCTCAATTAGTAACATGTGTAAAACAATGGATAACACTCATAGACTTTAAATTAAGAGCAATTGCGATCAAGGAAGTACAAACATGGTAGCTATTAATATTCTAATATTAATAAAAGAGAGAGGAAAGACATACAGCAACATAAGAGTAAATGGACGTGTATAATATTGAATTGTTGAATTAATTTCATTATTTATAATATTTATTTTGTTTCCAATAAACAGTAGCGGGATTCTCTAACATATACTCGATGATTTTCGGTACATTAAACTAACGGACGAAAATTCATAACATTCATTATTTATCCCAAAAATAAATGCAAGGAACACATATATAATCCATTTGGTAATTATTTAATTTATTTTAATTAGCTTTTTATATAAAAGTGTTATTATAAAATTATATTTATATATTCTGTATAATACACTATCTAAGAAATATTAACATTAAAACATGAACATGTCCATTTATATTACGGAAAATATCTCAATCTTACAAATATGAAAAAGAGGTATATTATTTATAAATACAATAAATACAATAAATGATCCTAAAAAGGTGTAAGACTTTATATTTCTAAGAACTTTTTTTTAAAAATTGCTATTTATTAAATGTTCAAAATACTCTTTTTGTGCCTAGAGGCCAAATATTGTTCCTTAGACGTCAGCCTTTGTAATTTTTTAAATATGTTAAAATTAAAAATTTTAAAAAGCCACTGCATTTCCATATTCTACAATGTTTAAAGTATGTTCAGTAATTTTTGTGACTTTAAAGAACAAAGCCATAAATACGGCAATCAATTAAAATATTGGGGTCATTTGCCCCCGTGTAAAATTGTTTTTATAACTCTTTATATATTACATAAAGCAATACATGTCCCTTAATAGAAAAATACCAAGTTCATTTAAAAAAAAAAAATAAACGTAAGTTTTTAACTTTTGTCCAATTTTGATATGAAGTCCATATGAATGCTTGCAGCATCTCCCACAATTTTGCGTCTACTTTAATCTGTAAATTTTTTATTCTGTTCAGTAAATTCGAGATTTATAATATCGATTTGCAATGTCCCGACAATTTGATTTCAGCATCCTTTTAATGCTCTATTAATGTTATAAAGACATGTTATAAAGACAATTTCTTTATGTTTAACATCGATAAATATAAGTTTCTTGTATATCCCTGGTGAAAATTTTTCTCAAAATTTTTTCATATAATTTTTCAGAATTTCTATATAATTTTTCAAAATTTCTTTATAATTTTATAACTTTCTCACATTTTTTATACGAATTGAAACATTTCTCAGAAAATCTTTTCTCATAATTTTTCATATATATTAATTACGAAATATCATAAGATTTTTAAGATTTTTTGTAAGTATAATTTCTGATGAAATGTTAAAGAATCTAAAAAATTTAAAAATACTTTTTAAAAATTATGGGATGAGAAATTTCAGAATATTTCAGAATTCACTTGTATGAAAAATTCTAAAAGAAAATGTAAACTTTCTGAATATTTTTGAAAAATGTTCCATTCATATAAAAATTATGAGAAAAATTTTCATCAGGGATTAAAATGAATAAACGAATTCTCTATTTTGCATGAAAAATGTACAAACGCTTGAGATACAGATAATTTGAATTTCTATGGAGTCGCGTGATCATTTTTATAAAATATTCTTTGATAAAGTGAAGAATAAAAATCTTATTAGATTTGTATTAGATTTGATCGTATTATAATGAGTACAAATGTAATGAATCATATATAATGATATAATGATTGTACATAATAAGTATAATTGTAAATAAATGTATTGCATATAATTATGTTTAAAATGTATTTATTATATTTTGCAAGTGAAAAGATTATGTATTTCTTTATTCTTTAAAAAAACAGTATGATAGCGTTAAGTTTATAAATTAAATTTGATATTTCGATAAAAAGTTCTGTTTTTATTGAAAACTTCTGTATTGAAAGCGCTTGATAAAAATAGAATAGTGATTACAAACGCTTAAAGCGCGTGAACATCCTTTATGAACTCAGCCATATTATAAGCGCTTAAAGCGTGTGATCATTTATCATGAACGCAGCCATAGAATCTGGGTACAAGAATTGTTGTAACATTTACTTAGACTTAAATTGTGACGTAAGTAACGCACAAGCTTTCACGTATGACGTACAACTTATTATCGTGTCTTCAAAGGCAATAAATCGTACGTCAAAGCTTGTGCGTTGCTTACGTTTACAACAAATCTCTAAGTGTTATGACAATTCTTGTACTCAGACCCATATGCTTATACAGCGATAAGATGTATGAGCGGAAACGATGATTTCCATATGACAGCCATATTAAATATTAGTTCTTCATTTCTTGTATCATATGAGGTTGCTACAAATGCTGGTAACACTTGGAACAAGAGGGGAGATTGGTGATTCTGATGTCGCGTGCGATGAACATCGCGCTAATGTGCCGGAGCCATAACGCTATCTACAATACATCTCAGAAGGAATAACGTTGTGATGTAACACATTATTATTAGTGATGTCATGATTTTGTTTGTTAGCGCTATTTACAGTTCCATGAACAATTTGTAGTGCTAAATAGCGCAAATAGCGTCTCCCCGAACGAATACAGTTGGACAATGTTTCTTTCTAAATCTCTATTTTTTTCGTCTGTGGACTGTTTATAAAGTTCAAGAGTTATCAACTATGAAATGCGAAACATGTAGAATGATATTCATAATCCGTTCTTATTTTATACCATTTACTTATTTTATAACCCATCTTAAATAATGTTTTAAGATGGATCTAATACCTCGGATTGACTTACGACATCTTAAGATTGTACTTAAGACAATCTGAATGCTGATTCTACAATGAATCAGTAGTCGAAAGTCTTAGTCTTAATCGATGAAGCCTGGCCAATCAGCCTTAGTCGTACAAGTTGGCTATTAATCAACTTCACCGATAAGACTTAGGACTGCCGATTACCAACTCATTGTAGAATCAGCATTACATTTAAGAATTCATTTAAGAATCATTGTAGAATCAGCGTAAGAATCGACTTTGAATACTTACGCAAGGATTCGGTATCAACTTCACGACACGAAATGGGCCGATATTCATAATCGATTCTTGCATTTAAGACTATCTTAAGTACAGTTTTAAGATGTCATAAGTCAACCCTGTATTAGCATCTTAAGAAAATGCTAAAGATGTCTGTTTTACCGACATTTGCACATGAAATATACAAAAATCTGTGATGAAAAATCTCTGAATTGGATTTATAGATTGCAAAAGTGTTATTACATAAATTAAAGTATGCACAAACAGTACCTCCGCTGCACTGGATTTCATGAGAAAATCGAAAAAAATTACATAATTCACTTACTTTTGGTTCGAATAGTTGTCATCTTAGATATATGTTTGCTTGATATAAGAGTTTTAGAATCCATATGTTAAAAATAAGTGTGCAGGAGATCACATTACTAGAACGAACGATACTGAGTAAAATTAAGATTGAAGATCTAGAAGAAAAATATCTTCACCGTGTAGAAAATACGTGTATATGGATATTTTGCGAAGACTGGAAGCCAAAATTCTGTATAGCAATAGTTGCGCGGTCTTGTGATAAATGATGCTGGCATATGTTAGATAAAGACATATGTACGTGTTTAAGTAAAACAGAATGATATATATAATATAATGTAAGAAATCAAAGATGTAAGGAATCAAAGATGTCACTATTATCGCTTTAACATCTCATCTTAAAATATTATTTAAGACAATTTTAAAATAAAAACGGACTATGAATACTGCCCCATGTTTAGCGTTTCAGTTGGTAGCCAGCTCACACTGCGAACAGTCTATAAGTCTAAAGAGTTTCACAGGAGAGAGAGTGGCAAATGCATCACATGACCCATCTCTTCTGATGGGGCATGGGTATTAAAACTTCATAGGCATATAAAAAATTGAAGATAAGTGGTCACGTGACCTCAATCCTGATTGGACATTTACGTGATGCAATTTGCCACTCTCTTCCTGTGAAGCTTTCATGAAGCTACATAAACCTAGAGAGCAGAGATTTAGAAAAAGAAGACACTGTCCAACTACACGCGTTGCATGAAATCCCCAAATATTTTTGCACTTAAAATGAAATAGATATATGTTTGGCTCTGAAAAGAGAGAAAGCAAAGATGTCGATTGCAAAAAGTGCGAGCAACTAAGGTTCCCATCCACCAAGGGCCAAACTCTATTTTTCTAGGGATTCTAATCCCGATGTGTCTACAGCCTCTACTGTTCATTAAAGTGTCTTTTCATGCTGATGCTTGATGCTCATTTTTGGTGTCAAAATAAATTACGTGATAGAAATTAACGAATATCAAGTGTTAGTTTTGATCACGTGACCTGTTTTGATACTAAAAATGAGCGTCGAGCATCAGCATGAAAAAGCACAGAGATTAAAAAAATGTTTGTCTTTAAAATATCATATTCCTGATTTAATTTTAGACGATTTTTCCTTTGCGAAAATTTTGTCTGAAGCTTAGTTTTCAAATTATAAGAAAAAATAGTTGAGGATCCATATCACAGGCCATGTAGAAGATAGGCAGGAGCGACGCTTATGATTATATGCAAGCGCTTTAAGTGCTTTACGCGGGAGCACACTGATACTCTGTTCTCTGTTCTCTGTTCCTTTTATTGTGCGAAGCTCCTAAGCGTATATGAGAGAAATTTTATCATTCGAATGCCGCCTATCGAGCACTACTAATATCAATTCAGAAATCTGATTTTGACCACACTTTAAACCTATAACCTAATTCGGTCTCCTATTCTTTATCTCCATGACTATTACACTTTTGTACCTTTATTCATACATTCACACACTCCTCGTCCAAGTGACACACATTGTCTAACGCCATAGAATAAAAATTAAAAGTTTCCTCTCTACATTGAGATTAGCCGTTATTTTCTTTCTTTTTGTTCCGTTTAGATCTTTTTAGAATCTCCTGCTAGCTAGTCAAGTCTCTGCATATTGTATTCTTTTGTTATAAATAAAGGCTGCTTCCCATTTCGTTTCAATGCAGCATATCCGTAACCGCCATTTTGGATACTGGATACTGTACTGAAGAAGCGTTCCCAAATGATTGGATACTAGCTAATGACATCATATTAACCTCGTTTATCAGAATAGTTTTAAGTTATAAACCAATATGCATGCGAGGCTACAATATATAACGTCTTCAGCAAAATGGCGGCTACTGGATACTGCACTGAAACGAAATAAGAATGCAGCGTCTTAGTTTTATAGTGTATCGTGAGTCATTAGAAGTTCTTCCTGTATGTAGCAATCGCTGTAGTTTGCTATTTGTCAAAACTGAAAAAGAGAATTCTAGAGCAGTCTAGTAGGAACAGAAAACAGACTATTTATTTGCTGGCTTTATATTCGTGTTTTATCTATTCTTATCAATACCTGCGGGCCTATTTTATAATTCTTAATATATTGTTATCATTATAACGCCACTGCATAATTCTTTTACTAAGATAAAAATGCTGCGCAACAGTATTATAAGCCTAATATGACAAAGCATTTCAAGCCTATTGATTGGCTGCAAAAAAGAGAAGTTGTTGGATCTTTCTATCCTATAGCTAATCAATGAATTCAAAATCTTTGTCGTACGACAAATGTAATATCAGCTTAACAATAACAAAACTTGAGTTAAGAACAATTAAAAATTACAGAGTAGGCCTACTAGTGTTTTACTTCTACAAAGTAAGAGGTTATTTTGTGTACAACTGGTACAGTTATCTGCTTTTTAAACATGGGTCCAAATTAGTAGGTTATTCTTCTCAACGGATCCCCTCTCAATTTAGCACACAAACCGGTTCCATTTTTTTTTGCGTGCGCTATCAAGTTGAGTCTCTCTATCTCTTACTTCGTGATAGACCGTGAAGTCTCTAGATTTATAAAGTAAATCGCAATTGATTTCAAAAGTGTTGCGTCAAAATGATAAAAGTACATAATACACGATTTCAAGCATGAAGGTTGATGGTTTATCTTTTAAATTGTATTTACATTGTCCTTTCGTATACTAAATTTCTACGACAAATAAACCCATAGTAAAGAATACATAAATTAAACATTCGTACATATTTTTTGTTTATGAATAAACTGATTATAATTAAAAAACATTGATTTACATACTCGACGATTTCATTTTTCCAAATAAAATACGTATATACAAATACATAAATTTGAAATTGCGTTTCGCATCAAAATGAGTGCAAGTTTGCGATATGTACATACTTTATAAATCAAGTAACTTTAGTAAACTGCCAACTTCATCTTCATCTTTGAAGACAGTGCTGGGTCTCTATTCTTGAAAAGAATATGAAAAGAAACGTATACGAAATTCTAGGAAAATACTATAATATGCGTAACGTATATTATAGTATGTCCCTAGACTTTCGTTTTCTTTCAAGAATAGGGATCCTAGACAACGACATATTTGAGTTTCTCTTATTCACGTATATATAAATTACATGGATAAACACGATACTCATAGACAGGACGCATATGAGAACAATAAGACAGCTCGGAATTGGGTTTATCGCATTAAGTCAGTCTATTTATATAAAGTGTAATCACAAAGTAAGAAATAAGGAGACCGAACTTCGTGAAAAATTGGGAAAGCTAAACAAAATGGATTTTTAGGTTTAAGCGCCATTTGCAATTAATCTGAGCAGTCTGGCCTTATCTCAGTCCTGATTACTTATACATTTAGATTCTTGTTTAATACTAATATTGTAAAATTTTTATAAAATATAAAGAAGCTAGCTAAAGCGCCAGCTGGACCGACGCGATGACAGCTTGGAGCATTAAGCACACATCGAAGCGAAAAGAGGGAAGATGCGTCCTGGAGCAGGAATCGGAGCATGAGAGAGAATATTTCGAGATTCTTAGATTTCCAAGAGTAACACATTCTCGCTTTATCGTTATTATCCACCCGTTAAGTGTGTGTGTGTGTGTGTGTGTGTGTGTGTGTGTGTAAAGGAGTGAATAACGGTAGTACTATAACTTATTCTGTTCATCATAATAAAATCATCAGTTCGTATTTCGGGAACTATCTTAATTAAGTTGTAATCCTAGCCTTAAATTGTAAACAAAGCTTTCCTCACAAGATATCTTGTGTGACCTTTGTGGTCACACACTGCACTAACAATCATGTCAATCACAGGTTTCAAAAGTAACGAAGTCATATCGCAATTAAATCTTCCATCCTATAAATAAAACTAATAAGCTTACAATATTTATATCATAAAATATTTATATCATACAATATTTACATCATAAATATCTTCGATCTCCTGTCAGAATATACATTATAATATGATTCATATAATTATTAGAGACCTCTTTTTTTAAATACTTTCTTAGTTTATTTGGATTTATAATTGATTTATAAATCAGCAACAATTACAGCGATGCAAGATGTACTAACCTACTAACTTCATGACACTGCTTTACAAATGACGCCCGAACATAAAAATCTGTTACTTCTGAGCAAGCGAGACGTTGATTAGCTATCGCGCCAATTTCACGCGACAAGCATTACATTCTATGTACAGGAGCCATTAAGATTTAAACACAATAGGCACAGGCAATAGGCATAGGCAATAGTGAATAACGAGCTGTTCAATCAGTTTTCTGGTGTAAGTTCGATATTATCTCCCAGAGCTTTGATTGGATAACTTATTATTCCCTGTTTCTTGTGCCTATTGTGTTTAAGTCTTTAGATACGCATTTCGGGTCGATTCCAGCACGCAACCCTCACTATCGCTCGAGACTCAACGGCCGAGCTGCCGGGCACTCACGTGACACTCTGGCTTAGGAGTGTCCGCAGCTTAAACGTGCGAAGGTCGTACCTTACATTATTAAAGAATATTTTTCTTGCAAAATAATATTTTTATTTTCTTAAAAAACAAATACTAAATTTTCTAAAATATTTTGTCATATATGTGTCATATATTTGTCATATATGTAATAACTCTTCTCTAATGACTTTGACTCAGATTGAGACTGATTTTACAATAGTGAGAATGAAAAGTGAGTCGTGCGCCTCTGAAGCAGAGAGAGAGGGGGGGGGATGAGAGTCGAAGGTGAGAGTCGTGCGCCCTTGAAGCAGAGGCAAAGGGGATGAGAGGGGAGGCGAGTGAGAGTCGTCAGTCATGACTCTGAAAGATCTCCAGCACACTTTATGTGATTTCGTGCAAAAATTAAGTGGGAAACGGGATTTAAAAAATATGGTACATATATAATGGTACATATAGCAGAAATAAGATTATTTTCAAAACTTTTTTTTGTTCATAACTTTTTAATGAAGGACGAGACGCCTGAGTGATCTCCAAAACCTGTTGGAGATCACTCAGAGAGTTCACTCATGATCTTGATAACATATGTCGGAGAGGTTACCCTAAACAAGAGTTTTATTCTAACTTGATATTAGATTCCTTCGAGTATTAATATATTTGCTCTATCTCATGTTGTCTAGAGTCCCTATCTCATGTTGTCTAGAGTCCCTATCTCATGTTGTCTAGAGTCCCTATCTCATGTTGTCTAGAGTCCC
>Ga0157362_1001376_pt1 | contig 10243 bp, 5 predicted proteins | sample AttlaeALBM3_FD_111480 | JGI IMG/M metagenome (GOLD analysis project Ga0157362, IMG submission 111480) | Fungus gardens microbial communities from leaf cutter ant in Ribeirão Preto, State of São Paulo, Brazil - Atta laevigata ALBM3 | ecosystem: Host-associated > Fungi > Mycelium > Unclassified ... | reverse complement strand
TCTTGGGACTGCTAAGTCAATCTAATAGATTTGATAAATATCGCGCTCATTAGCAGGATGCGCCTCCTTGCGATTTCTTTTATTTACGTTACTCACAATCTTCGACTTTATTGCGTGTTATTACTTGTGCCACGATGAATTACGTATATTTATCGCAGCAACAAAGCGAATGCGATTGCGCTCGCATCATGACGAATGCCGGATACTTCGTGTCATAATATCAAACGTTTTAATGTCGAATGATTGATGACTTACTCAGGTTCCTGAAAGCCCGCCGGAAGAACACTCCGCCGTACCGCCGTGTGATTGGCCACGATGGCGATTTCTGGCTCTACGACAACTTCGGTGATTACGCATTTCACCGTGAACGTGTGTTTGCTGGAATCCGCAGGCTCCTCTACTATAACTCGATGATAGTACATCTTTTGACCCTGTGTCATCAAAATTTATAATCTCAATACAACGACGCTATATCCCGTATTATATAAACGCAAGAATTTCCGTGCAACGTTAACCCTTCGGAGATGACGAAGGATTTGTTGGACTCACTCAATTAATCTCTGATTTATTAAACAATTCAATTTTTTAAGTAATATTACAAATTTAGATTATTCAGATTTTGATACGAGTTAATTTTATCATCTTGGTTCCTTGAAATTAATTAGTTTTAATTAACATAAATCAAATGGGCTTTAAAGATTTTCATCAGATCCAAAATTAAAACGAAATTAAATGTAATATGTAATATGCACAATAGTTTGAGACCGGAGTATTATGTAAAATAAAATTATTACCGTGACTTTGTTGACGACTCTCGTGATGCCGCACCGTAACATGTCCTGTTCCAGCAAGGATAATTTAAACGTCGCTACGCCATCGTGAAACTGCGGCTTACAAGCCTCGTCTGCAAAAGAAATTCGATGTAAGTCATAATTATGATTTATGTGCAGCGTCTAAGGTAAAACGTTCAAATATATTCACCCGGAAAATGTTTGAATTGTTGGAGATATATCTTCGCTTGTGGACTACTCCTCACTATATCCACTTCCATCAATTGCTTGGTACATCTTACTTTGCTTTGCACTGAAATGTAAATATAAATATCTATAAGAGACGTGAAAACAGTTTTGCAATATATATATATATATATGATTTAAAACGTTTATTCTCGTAGATATTCAACGAAATATATAATATAGAAAGTCTCTATAATTTTTACAGGGAAAAAATAGGAAAATTATACAAAAATTTTAATTCCAAAAATACAAATAAAATGGAGGAACGATAAGCTAATTCCTAAAATAGAAATACGATTAAACTAGTCTTTGTAGACATAAAAGTTTGTCCTTTCTTTTACGATGTACATATTAATTGAATCATTTAATATTAATCACGCTCAAATCGATACTTAAAAATATATCTTGATAAGAGAAAAAAATTTTCAAGACGATTAACGATTTTGCTTCATGGAAGGATGAGCAGAAGTTAGCCGTATCCGCAAACTAAATTGCTGTATACCACAATAATTGCCCCATAAAGTCGTAAATGTCCGACCTTGAAAAGTGAAGAACGCAGCGATGCGCTCGGAAAATACGCGGTGATGTATATCCTATTGGATTAGACCCTGTTTATTCACAGAACATTATGAGATACTTTCACCGTTATCGGATGACGTCAAGCCACATATCGAAAGGAATATATACGCGTTCTAATATAATGAAGAAAGTTCAATGAGAGATATATAGTATAGAGCCTTATAATTTTTACAAAATAATTCAAGTGTACCGCAATTTTTTTCGCAATTTCTATATTAGAATGCAAATTCTTTTATTAATTCAAAGAAGATTCTTTCTTAGATGTTAAAATAATTAAAATATATTTAGTAATCTAATAAGATAGTATACATAGTGCATTTAAAAATGTTAATACTCAAACAAAGTCTTCATCAGTTTATCTTCAACAATTTAAATAATAGAAAAATCTAATATTACACAATTTTACATACTAAATAAACTTATAAAATAAAGTAACAATAAGAGACCAAGTCATAATTAAACTCTTTTATCATTGTTTAAATTAGTGTTACTCTACTCGTGTTACTCTATAGCATATACTTCTTGCTTAACAAAAATACCAGAGATATCCTTAATAATCTATAATATCGTCGAAGATTGTGTCCTCGTGAATCTTCAAAGCAGGAAGCAGGAACAATCCCGGGCATATCGTCACAGGCATAATTCAACATTAATCTCGGAAGATACGCGAGGTGGCAATATTTTCCTCACACCTAACGCACGCGCTTTGCAGCGAGCTCGGCGAGTATCAGGTAATAATTCACGGTGTGGTATCATCGTCACGTGCGCAACGCGTAACTATTATAGGGAACGTGACGAACGTTCCCCCACGACAAAGCAACTGAGGACCTATGCGAGTTTCACGCGATGCATCCGACCGACCCTCGGTCTGCATCCTGGAGGAACATGTAGCTGGCCTCTGGCAATCACCCGGCCAAGCCTTCCGTCATGTCGCGATTCCCGATAATGAATGACAGAGCGAACAATCGCGAGCTTTGACGTTTTAATAACGCTCTGCGAACGTCGCTGGTATCATTAATTTTCTGTTAGACCTTTTAGATAGGCACTGACTTGCTCGAGACAAGCCAATTAAATTAAAAGTTTTTTCTTTTCCTCTTTTACTGATTCTTTACACATATAACTTCAACATATATATAACTAAGTTAATAGTCGGATCTTATATTTAAAATCATCTCAAGATAGTCTCAAGATGTCACAAGCCAATAAGGCGGTATTCACAGTCCACTCTTATTTTAAGACTTAAGTAATGTCTTAAGATACTAATACAGCCTTCTGATTAGTTCATGATACCTTAAGATTATAATGATTCTATATTTAAGACGATCTTAAATATAGAACCGACTATGAATACCGATCACAAAGCAGTATTAGCATCTTAAAACATTACTTAAGGCGATCTTGAAATAAGAATCAATTATGAATATCAATCTTAGTTATTTTCTATATATGTGTCTAAGGAATATAATGCAGGGTACCGATCATGTAACTTTTTCTTTAGAAAAATTTGTCTATTAACTTCAATGATAAAAATTTTCATCTTACACGTTTTTGTCCTAAGAAAAAAAGTTACATGATTGTATCCAGGTTTAACGATGGAGAGATAAATAATACAACTAGTGACCGAGATGATTCAATGAGAAATAACCCTGGAGCTGAATTTTTACATGGTTTAGCAGCTCATTTGATCGCTCGAGGACATACTCCAGAGAGAAAGAGAAGAGGGCTTCACGCATGTTCCGCAGGAGTCGTTTCGCGAGGCAAAGATAAACAAGCGCCACGTCGGCTGACAGACGCTGAACGACCGGTAGAATGTTTAATATACATTGTAGGCGAGCGCACACATCAGGAAGTGCACAGGGAGACTGGTGCCTTCTTTTATTTCCACGGCAGACAAATTGATGTTCAGCGGCAGCCGGTCGGGAGTCCGGCGCACTCGCTGCGTTCGGATTGCAGCACTCGAAAGGATTAGCAGGTACTATCTGACAGGCGTTGATCAAGTCCTCGAGTCCGGCGAGTCTGCGCGTCGTTGCCGACAACGGTGACGAGCGGCGGACCGAAATGACATCGACGATAAGGCTGCGGAAATCACCGGAGTATTTTAACGGGACCATACGTCTCCTCGGCCGGATCTTTTCGGAACATAAGGAGAGATTATCTCGAATCTCGAGCGCGTTTCTCATCTTTATCCACGCAATGCAATCATGTCACGCATGAGAACGACCACCGCGCGAGGACGGTCGAAGGATACTTCCTCTCTTCTCGACTCGAAATTGTTCTGTCTGCTTAATATGCACCGACTCGTTTTCATCAGCATACTCACTCGCTCGCTCGCTGGGTGTCGACAGCCAGCGACGTGACGCGCCGTCGTTGCATTTTTCTCCGTATTCACAGCGGAAGGAGCCACTTTCATTTTTTTTTATTTTTTTTTACGGAGGCCATCACCTCTGACACTAAACGTGTCGCGAATATTCATCCCCTCCCTTACCGCTAATGACTCTCTCCCGGTCGTCACCCTGGTTCCCGTTCCAGGCGCTTATCTAGACAGACTTTATGCAACGTCTGTCAGTCAGGCCGTCCCGCGCACGCAGTTAACGCGTAAATTACGTGACTGCGCAGCGTGTCGTTTTTAAATATCCCTACGAAGCCATGGCGGTCTTTTCCATTAGCAAGTTAAGCGTTCCCGCGAAGGTAGCGAAGGCGCGAGTCGCGGCTGATCTTCTGCCGATCTCGGAGGAGGTCCGTGACCTTAGCTTCCCTTCCCCGGCCGTCGCTTCCCGCCGAGCTACCACTCTTCTACTTCTTCCTCTTCTTCTTTATCTTCCTTCACCCACTGTTCTTTCCTTCTTCACGAGCTTGCCACGGCAACGCGGTTTTTCCTCAGCTTGGTCACCATTTTCGAAAACAACGATTCAGTTTTACTTCCGCGTCTGTATTGTTCTGTCAGAAAGTTATTTATAAATCAGCTACTGGAATGGAAACCATCAATGCGCAAAAAATCTTTGAGCAAGAAAGTTCAGCTTTACAGACATTTAATAGATGATATGCTCTGATTGCTCTGTCTCTTCTTTTCTCGTTACAAAACATTTTCAAGAAATCAAAAAGAGAATTCAAAAATGTACTTTAATTTACTCTTCATCTTCTTTCAATCCTAGCTTCAGAGATGACGGATTAATTGAACCAAGGTTGAAATAAACTTACGTTGATGAAGCTAACTCTGAATTAATCAAAATATGTCAGGGTAGAATCCCTTCGTAACATTATTCTTTGCCGCTCTGTCCGCCCCGAACGCGAATCTACCCCGCCTGAGATTATTCACGCTCACGTATTATCAGGCGTAATTATCAGCTTCAAATGTGGTGCACTTCGCTAATCCCTCGATCTCGGCGCGAGGTCCGTGAACCTGACCTTCTTCCTTTGCCTTCTTCACGTTTCTGCTCCCTTTATCCCTCCTTATTATTCGACGCTTCTTATTTCTTCCTGCGCTCTTCTTCTACTATTAAACTCGAGAAGGTACTACATATTACCTCCGGTCCTCCCGTCGATCCTGGGAGAGTTCCGCTTCTTCTTCCTTCCTCCTTCTTCCTCTTCCTTTTTCTTTACAACATATACTGCTTGCAGTATTACCGGTCACCCCCCGTCGTCTTTCGCGCACTTCGACGCGCCTCCTTCAGCTTGCAAGATTAAGATTTCCGCAAGATAACCGATAATGACCTCTTGACTGATGAGGAAGACTTCGCGACCTTCAACCTCTTCTTCTTCGTATGCCTTCAACGCACGGGCTTCCGCTTTTCATACGTTCGTCAAGTCGATTCATCATTTAATTCGCAGGACCAAAAATGAGTTCTTCATTGATTCTTTATGACCTGATTCACGCGACCCACTCTCTTATATTCGCTTCCATTATCTTCGACGCGGTTTTTGCCCGACGAGCTTACCGCACTGCCACTTTCGTTTTTGCATTCCCGTTAACGCGCCTAAATCCTCTCAAGAGTAACGAGCCCATCGCGCCGTAAAACGCTACGTTATGTTTAGTCTCAAACCGTTCTCTCAAAATAAAAATTATAATTGATCCTAAGACGATTTGATCCTAAGAAGAGAAGTAGTTAGGATTCTTCCCTTTTTCTTCAGGCTCACCTGATTTCTATTTCAATTTATATTTCTATAGTAATAAAACTAGCAATTCGGTTATTCGATGACCGGATTTGCTGCTGATAACAGTGCCAATTTCTACCAACTCGATGACACTTTATTTTCTTTCAGTACAACGTGGGATTCGCAAACGGCTACCTCGTTGTGCTACCGAGAAGAAGCAGAGAGTAAATTGCGCCAATTTACGATCGTCGGAATTACAATAATTTGTGGTCATTACTGTGAAGTGTTAAGATGAGAACCGAGATGAATAATTACATTTCTGCACGGCTATGTTCGGGCTCCCGCGAAGATCGAACATGTAGGATCGACGGTCCTGCGTGCAATAACATCTTTTCCGCTTTCTGCAGCGAGGCAAAAATCAACGCGCTGCCTACCTATTACGCTTGAATACTTCGTTGTTGTCGGAAGCGATTAAGTTTCAAATAACGTAGGTATGTTAGATCAGTTGGTCCTGGAGCACAAATATTCGTGTAAGAAGATCCGCGGTTTCTTCTTCCTCTCTTTCTTCTTCTTCTTCACGAGATAGTTATTTTCGTTGTACTTATTACGTCGTGTAATGAAACAATCCGTCAATTTTTCTCCTGCGAAAGCAAACAAACCGAACAACGGTAACCGCGACGGCTATGCATTACAGTAATCAATTAATATTCGTGGGGAGTTATCGCGTGCTGTGGATAACAGTACCGATGAATGATTGGAGGGAGAAAAATGAACAGTGATTGCACACTGCAGACTTTTTGCGAATTGCGAGCAAAGCGATATAATGATGTGACATAGGAAATCCCCCTATGATGTAGCATTTTCCATTAATGTTATCTATTAGCATTATCTATTGTAAATTACATAGCTCAAAGATAATAAATGACAACTGATGCCAAACTAGTTCTTCGTTCTAGTGTATATTGGAAGTTGGAAATTGATTACAAGAGGCCTGTTCTTTTTGGCTGTACTTTTGCACCGGTTCATCTTTCTTCCTTTTCTCTCTCAGGAGAAAAGAAGAGGAAGAAAGATGAATTGGCAAAAATTCAGCCAAAAAGAACAGGCCTAAGGTTTCGACTTAAACGCGATCATCTTCAATTGCTGATGGAATTAAATAATTATAATATAAACAAATAGAAACGTTAAAACATAACATATTAACGCAAAAATAAAGTAATTGCATATTTAACGATAATTTTGTCAAGTTATCGTGATATATATATATATATATAGCATGCAATTATACTATCATAAACTAGCTGAGCTCAACCTACATTTATTATTGAATATTAATCTTTCGAACCTAGAAATTAATTTTTCATTTTTTAAACACAAATCATCAACAGCGCGAATCGATCGGTCGCAAAAAAGATAGCATCGCGCAACTCGAAATACGATAACGATTGCAGAAAATATGAAGAAAATATATATCTTTTTTTACATTAAGATTACAAATATACTAAGTATGTATAATTATTACCCTGATTCGCTGCAATACCGGCTGTAATACTCGGTGAATGACATTTGCTCGTCATTTAATTTTCGCGAATGTTTATAGGTAGAATGTGCTTTGATCTTCGCTTGGCTTATTTTTATTTATTTCTGTTATAGCTTACATAGGTTTCGAAAAAATATAGAGAACGAATATGAACATAAAAATCATTAAATGATACGCCTCCTCATTTTGTAATTATACATTAAACGGTATAATTTTCAACCGCTATTACTCCGATTGTATTTATTCTCTTCTCACGGTCTTGCTTAAGTGGCACAAAAATCACATAATTACATATCAGATTTGATTTCCTACTTTTATATATTTCATCTTATTAATTTTAATAGTTATTTATTAAACATTACATGGGTACTGTTCCCTTTTCCTTCTTCAGGAAAGACTCTTTATCAATTTTACTGATACTATCGGTGATCGACAAAATTCATGAGTCATACTGATTCTTTGCAAAACATTTGTTAATCACTACGTGGCAAATTCAATCACTGTTTATAATTCTAAGGGTGCAGTCCTATGAGGTGTATTTACCGCGTAACCGCGTAATCAATCAGAAGCGATCCGCTATTGTGGTTTCGCATTTTGTTGATTACTGATTGGTTACGCGGTTACGCGATACGTGGTAAACATGGGATTCCATCGTAACGATCACAACATCTTTGTCGATCAGGAATCACTTGCGTTATCGTTCGCGGGGTGTTAGGCCATAACGAGGGAAGGGTTACATAACAGGATCGAAAGTTCTTAATAAATACAATGTTACGTTGAATGATATATAAAAGAGGAACGTAGGCAAGCCATGGCGAATACACGCGATAACGGTGATTCCATTCCGGTTGCTTCTGCCTGCCGCGGCAATACGCGCACGCCGATTACAAGGGCCGCCAACTCGGTAAATCACTGATCATCAGTGATCATTAGCGGCCCACAATTCTGTCGATCGAAACTCGAAGAAACGACGGAATCGCCGCGCCGGATGGCGAGGGGGGGACCGGTTACAACCGGGTACAGATTGTCGAGGATTAGAGCACGTGGAGGATAAGGCACGTACGTCGATGGATATCTTGTTAGTGCCTTCCTCGGTACTTTCTCTGCCGACTTCCTGGATCCAACTGGGCTATTATGCCCACCGGGAAAACGATGTTTCGGTTGCGATCGGATTGGCACGGTCTGATGATTCGATGCAAGTTTGCATGGCAAAACTTTCCGCGAACGATAATTATGAGATAAATCGCTCTATATGATAATAATGTAATAAATTTGATTGATTTAAATTTTGATTAATTTAAATATTAATTACTGATTGATTAGTTTAAATAATCATCGCTTAATGATTATCAAGAATTTAATAGTAAGTTTATGTTAGCATTGGATATTTATTAACCGGTTTACACGATCTTGATTTTCTTATTCGAAGGATAGTTTCTAAAACGTTCAATATTTTTTTAATTTTACAGGAAATTGAAAAGAGATATATAGTTGATACGTGAGCAATAGTTTTCCATTAAAGCATCATTTTTCATAAAAATAATGGTTACAACGTTTCTCCAGGTAGCTCTTCAATAATCATACGATTTGTTCTGACTAAAAGTATGCGTGCATCACATTTATTTTTTTATTTGACTAAGATCCTGTGTTTATTCTCCTTCTACATAAAAATCTGAATACGAAGCAAACATCTTCCTTTGGCAATATCTTTTGAAGATAAACACCGACCAATCGTGTAGAATCTGTAAGTTGTATTGCGTGTGTTACAATTTTTATTTTTAAGCTGGACACGCCACACGCAAAAGGCAAGGAGAATCGCGTGATAGGAGTGAGGCGCGTCCAGTGACAGCATTACAATTCGATATCACGACAAGCCGAGAAGGCGAACATTGCGAGCATCGAATGACTACAAATCGCGCGGAAAAGAGATTTCCTTTAAAAGCGACGGTCATCTTTAGAATTCAGTGTCTCTCACGTCGTTAATATCGGCGCTACCGTACGTCGCCGTCGCGAGTAATCGTCAGCGCGGAAACAATCGATCGTCCATCACATACTAACTCTCTTGGAAAGCCCTGAACGGTTAGAGAAGATGGACGAGTCACACGCAGATAAGGCGAATCAGAGAACTGAAGCTTTTCCAAGAAACGAAACTTCAATCCTTATTCTAACTTGAAAGCATCATTTTCCGATGACCAATTTTGTCAATTTTATCACATTGCCTCTATGATTTTTTAATATTTAAAAATTAGTTATGGAAAAATATCTTAGTCCTATCCAAGATATGTATTTCTAAACAATAAAATATTTTTTCATGAAAATTAGGTATCTTTTGACAAGCGTGTGTTAAGCTAAATTAAGATAACAATTGGAACATGTTTTATATTCCACTTCCTGTTGGGACTCTCCTACCTCCCGGAGCGCGTCGGTACGGGATGCTGTGAAAAAGTAATGAATTATTTATGACGTCACGCGCTATACAATACTTATACGCGCTACCGAGGCTTACCGTTATACATGCGTTTTCGGTAATCCCTACGACGATTAAGTCGACGCCCCGCAGAGCGTAGCTGCACGATTATTTAAACAATTTTATGACTCGAGACGGTATGGCAATGCATAAAGCGCTCGCACACGTCGTTATTTATAGTCCATTGTGTACTTTTCAGATCTAGATTCTGGAGATCGCTATCTGCAAATCGTAGCGAATTATGTAAAATTTCTTTCATTTTATTTGTGGATATTCTATAGTAGAAATCATCAATTACTTCATTATCAAAATAATAATCATTATAGCTTGTTATTAATTTATACATTATAAAATGTAAAAAAAAAACATAAATCATAAATATATGAATTTTGATTTATATTTTGCGATGTTGTCAGTTTTTTTTTTTTTTTTTGGAATATTAAAATGTTCAACTAGTTTAATTTTTTTTTATTTCTTTTACGGTAACTGTTATTCCAATCAAAATTTTACTTTTTTTTTTTACTACGACTTTGCGTTTTAACTTGACAAGTT
>Ga0157362_1001375_pt1 | contig 10247 bp, 6 predicted proteins | sample AttlaeALBM3_FD_111480 | JGI IMG/M metagenome (GOLD analysis project Ga0157362, IMG submission 111480) | Fungus gardens microbial communities from leaf cutter ant in Ribeirão Preto, State of São Paulo, Brazil - Atta laevigata ALBM3 | ecosystem: Host-associated > Fungi > Mycelium > Unclassified ... | reverse complement strand
GGCCAATGTACATTAGCAAATATTACACACACACACACACACACACACACACACACACACACACACACACACACACACACACACACACACACACGCACGCACACACACACACACACACACACACACACACACACACACACATCGCGCGCGCGCGATATGCATATATAATTACCATATGAAAGCAAACCAATATTTAGTGAACGCATAAAATTGATGTACATTGGCTATGTCTGGAGGCGTTTTTATACGAGTAATAAATTGCAGATCATAAATTGCACTCATTATGGATTGTTTCAGCAGAAAAATCAGCTTTGCAACTATTCTAAAGTTTTTTAAGCTAATTGGTCTTGCCCTTATCTCCTCATCGAATTTAAATGTATAAATCAATCATATTAAAGAATCTTCAATCGATTGCTTATGGATTGTTTGTATTTTAGTAGAAATTTTATGTTCTGTATAGAATTCTAATAATATATACAATTCTAATGCATACAATTCTCTACTCAGCCATTATTCATCATTAAATTGATAAATCAAATTATAATCCATTTAATTTATTTTTAATTATTTCTATTAAGTCGTCGTTGTTCCAATATATCGTTAACTAAAATCATGCTTTGACTAAAACAATAAAGTTAAACAATTTAACTAAAAAATATGTATTAAATTTAATTCAAATTTAATTTATCATCTACTAAATATATTCATTTATGTAGTTTATATAATGTTTACTTTTACTTGAAACTAATCACAGAAATGAATTACATTTTGACATAAATGGAAATTAAAAATAACAAAATGTTGTTTAATTCAAGAGATTGAGTTACATCTGCTTCTATAATATCTAAGTGTTAACGTATAACATCACACGAAGTTGTAAGACAAGTGAAACGTTCAGTAAACTCTTCCCCAGGATGAAATCGATAACAGCTAATGCCGTATCGAAATTCCCCCGAAAGGTTCAGGCAACTTCTCGACGGAAATTCCCTCGATCGTCGTGGAAAGAATTTAAAAAAGAAGAATTTTAGTTGTTGATTTTAGTAAAACGACTCGAATGTCTCGAACTTCTAACTCTTTCCTCGCTCGAAAAAGCTCCTTCTTCGCGCGAGATTCGGAAATCGCCGCGATTAAAGTCTTTCCGGAGACTGGCAGAACAAATTGGATAACTTACAATAATGATGAATATCTCGCGAATTTCCTCCTATAAAGCTCCGATTCTTCGCACAAGATTCCGAAATAGATACTATTGTTGCAGTTAGTGCATGTACGTGCGCAGACCCGGATCGCGGAATCTTAAAATCGGAATCTTCTTTCTTTGTTTTCATAGTACAAAGTTTAGCTGTCGATAACGATCAACACTTCGAGTGTCTCGCGTCGAGTTTCTTGAAAAATTTTCGGCTTTTCGCGCGAAATCGGACGACAGAGATATTCTCTAGAGATCTATTATTATGATTGGAATTAATTCTGTTGATGTTGATTAACTCTCACCGTGTTTAACTGATTATTTATTCATTCTCTTTCCATTCAGGTCATACTACTCACTATAATACAGATATTGTAGATAATCCAGTTGATTGCGATTAATTAAACTAATGTTCATTTCTATCAGTTTAAATTAATTTCAATCTCATTTTAACTTTGTACTTTTTTCTAATTCTAAGATTTAGAAAAAGTTAAAATGTAAACAAAAGAATATTTTCAGCGCGCGCGCGCAGGATTCTCACTTCTTAAAATAACAATAATGACTAATTAAATTAATTGTCTTCTTTATTCAAAGTATTGATAATCAATACTTTGTTAATCGAATCGAGTCTTATAAATGTAAACAAAGCGCGAGTTTGAACTCTTTTTTTTGCAAAAAGAAAATCTTCAATTACCTTCAATTACTTCGAACATGTATATGAGCTTTCATAAGAGTAATAATAGAAATATATACAATAAAATATATATAATAAAGTATATATAATAATAGAAATAATAGGAAATAATAATCTTCGTTCCAGTAAATGGTTGCGCGAAAAAGAGTCTGTACTAATTGGAATTCTGTTTGAAAATGGCAAACAAAAATTTCTGATTAAATTTACTATAATTGTAGTTGCGATAACCAAAATTTTAATTGACATAATCAAAATATTTGGTTTGTTCATTTTCAATCAAAAATTTTTTTCAATGCAGCTACACAGAATGTTGCTTTTGCAAATCAAAAGTTCTTAAGCCTTATCCATGATGCTGAAAATATTTACTTCTTGCTGGATACAATGCGATTGATCAATTATTTCTTCGTCTGAGATCTCGAACTATTTCTAGCATCGTGAACATAAGGTTTTAGGACTAAACATTAAGAACTAGAATTCACGTGGCTTTTCAAGAAACCGTGACTTCTCGCGATTAGATAATCGTCATGATTGTAGAATTCTCTATTCAGTGCTTTCAGTCGAAAATTCGACATCACATTAAGTAAATCCAGTTCAACTTAAGTTACTCGAAAAAAGAGTTTCGATTATTCACGCAATTAGATTAAATAAACATGTCAAAATCGAGAATGTACGCAAGTCGCGTAATACAAAGTCCTCGTTCTAGAGACTAATGTCCTTGTTTATTATTCTACAGTCATGACGTTCATCTTTTATTTCCTTTTTACATGAAGACTACATAGATATGAAGAGAAAGGAGGAGGGCAATTTGGTTTCGCAATCTCATGGCCCACGAGAACATCCAGCCCAGAAAGAGATCTCTCGGATGTTCCGCATGAGGACAGAATAAAATATTCTTACAGGAGGACGAGATGAACTATTCTACTTACAGTAGGAATATTAGGAAGATATGTAACTTTACTACGATCGATCGAGGAGACCGATTCACGCGATATGATCATGAAATTCTCACCACGCTCTCGGCTTATTATTTACAAGAATAGCAAGTTCATCGTTCTTTTTCCTCTCCTCTTCGAAGGTTCGACTCATCCAAGAGGAAGGTGGAAGAAACATGAGACGAAAAACAAATCTGGGGAAATAATCATGTAATTTCTTCCGAAATGAACATTTTTCTTTATCATTGAAGTTAAGTCTGGAGATCAATTGTCACAAAAGTGAGCAAATTCGGTACAATATTTATAACTCCATTGATCAACTTAGTGAATTTTGCTCATTTTTGTCAATTTCATTTCATTTCAAGGTACATAATCAACCCCCTGAGACATAATAACAGGCAATAGAAATAATTAAGAATAATACAGTATTAGTATTGTTCAATCTATTAGAAATCGTTTTTCTAATATAGAGGTTGGAATCTCTATTATTCTCTGAGTATCGATCACGTAACTTCTCTGGAGCGTGAAAAGTGAAAATTTTTATGTACATATACGCAAAAAGAAATTTCCATTTTTTTTCACGTTTCCATCTAGAGAAAGACTTACATTACATGATCGATCCGCTGTCTCATTGTCTGTGCTTTCAATTATATCTCAGACTTCATAAGAAATTGTTCACTTTTCACGTTTCCGCCATAGGGAATAAATTACACGATCGGTACCCTAAAGACAACAAAAGAAGAGGAAGAGAAGAGATCCAGGGAATTTCCTCGCGATAACGCGATAACGTTCTCTCCTCTTTCTTTCCCTCTCTTCTCCCCTTTTCTCTCTCTCGCGCGCGCGCGCGCGAGCGCCGTTGATCGATGACCGGTCGCACGCTTCGCGGCACCCGCGTCGCGGAATCGCCCGCTTCACGAGGAAAGTGTTCCGCGAGATTACGCGAGGAGGCGGAGCACCGTCACTGGAACGAATGAGACGACAGAGACTAAACATGCAATCTTCGAAGGTCTATACGAAGGTAAAGAAGCAGACAGAAGGAATATTACTCACCACCGATGCTTAGGGTTCTCCATCGGGTCTTCCGCTTGGAACCCTTCTTGCCCATCTCTCGTGGTTGCCCGCACCTCCACTACCACCGGTCGCTACCACTTCTTCTTCTTTCGCTCTACGCCTCGTCTTGCGCCGCGATTTTCCTCGTTCGATCTGTCTCGTTCGTTTTTTCCTCTTCCTCCCTTTTAGGACGTTAATAACCCTCGGTGCTCCGCGATCGTCATCGCACAATACATTCTCTCGGACACAATTCGCGCACTACCTTGTCGGTAGCATTGCGAGGATCGCCGTCGCTCGCTTGCTCGTCGATCGTTGGAGGGAGGAGCGCGGAAGAGGGAGGGGGAGGGTTAAAAAGGCCCACCTTCCTATGAACCTTATGGATCACTTACTTCGTTCGTTCGTTCGTTCGTTCGACTTGACGTGTTAAAATGTATAAAGCGCAGAATATCGCTTTCGCGAAATAGCAAATTTCTCGGTCTCTCTATCGTTACGCGAGCAATTCTAATATGTAATCCACGCCGCTCGAACGGCGACCGCACACTGCGGACCTCACCTTACCCCACTTCACCCTTGCCGAAGCTCCACCACCCACCACCTCGCACCGTTCTTCCTCACTCCCTCTCTCTTCTTCACGAAGGTTCTCCCTGTTCTCCCTCCTTCGGAATGACCGTCACCGTGATGAGCCGATAGACTGCTTCAGGCTGCTCCTCTCAACAGCGTTTTACTACACCCAGCTGCACCTTCTGCGAACAGAAAGAGAGAGACGATGGATATTTTCCGTGTTTTGATGATACGATTCGCACATGATGAGTCGATAGCATCGTTCTATCTTTCTTCATATTCAGGGAATAATAAAGATAGAAAAATATTTGATGTTGCATATGTAGGCTTGTCGCGTTGCTTGCATCTTTTGCACTCAAATCTTTGCGTTCTGTCTTTTCAACTCCCGAATATATATTTATTCGTTCTAAATGTAAACAATTTAGGAGGATTTCCAGCATAACACGTACCTGATGTTTATTCCAATTCACTCGACGCGACAAGAGGGACAGGCGGTCGCTAGCAAACGGGTGCAGAAAGAGCAGATGTGCCTCGCATAACCTGTACGCGCCGCCGCAATGCCGGTTATTTCGATTCTTCGATGAGATCTCCGAACAGATATGAATTGCAGTGCAGCTGCGTCGTGTCCGTCTCGCGATCGTGTTCGTGAAACGAGTTTTTACGTGAATTTTGTTGAATTTCAAGCACCGAATAGAGCCGATTATAACTCTACAGTCCGCGACTTCCTCGGAGATTTGAACTGCTCGTTTCGCGCGCGACGCGCATGCGTCCCCCATTGCCGCGCGTCGCGATTGGCTGTCGTTATGGCAACTGATGTAAACAACGATGCGCCATTTTTCTCGGCTGATAGTGATAATCGCCGCGATTCGCCGCATTCGCGGCTTTCTTGAGGTTTCTGAAGTTTCTCGCACTTTTCGCCGTCATTGCATTCTGTCCTCTTCAGGTCATTTACTTTGTTTATTCGAGACGCGCTGTTTCACGCACGTGTGAACGAAATATGTGTGAACATAATATATAATTTCTACTTGAATTTCAGCCAAGTTAAATGGATTTTAATCAAACTTGTGCATTGTTTCCCTGATAAAAGGAAATAAGGACCGATGAATTAGTACGACTTGTTATTAGTATCTTTTGTACGTAGTTTTACTTTTTTCTCTTTTTTATGATCATTCTCTTTTTTATGTATTATAAGTGTGACGTATAATTTATTGAAGTTAAATACGACACTAGATTAGAATCCAATGTCGTTGATATGATGTAACAAATGATATTGAGTTTACAATCATAAATAGGTAATACTTTCGTTTTTCATGGATAGTTTTTATGATTGAAAAAAGTTTGTCGTGAATATAATTAAATTGAAATTGTAGATATATTTCTTGTGTGAAGCACAACTTAATTAAATCATTCTGTTGTCAACTTTGGCCGCTCGACCGAAGATAGGTTACATATGCCATGCGAGGTTAGGTTAAAGATGTACAAATATTTCAAGATCTCTGTATTTAAGGTGTTACATTTTTTGCGGTAACGAAAAATTGCCCCTATTTACATTATAATATGTTTATATAAAGAATTGGAAAAAACAAGATTCTAAGTAATTATTATGTTGTTTTACAGGTCGCGTGTAGGTTAGACCACAGTGGTGACAGGAGAAGAAGATGCTCAAGATATTGTCGCTTCACGATTTCGAGAGTCCTGCTTTTGGCGATGTGGCCGCCGTCGGCTTGATTGAGGGCGTCGTCCATTATTGTACCTATGATGCGCTACAGGACGAGATGCAACCCTTCGCCAAGTACCTGCGTGACTACCCTGAGATTTCCATCACACAGGAGATCCTTGCGACCCGTGAGACTGCACGTACAATCAACGCTGATGAATTGTTTCTTCCCGTTCACGATAGCGTCTTTAAAAAGATTGCCAATGTATGGAGAGAAAGAGGATTGTCTGAGGCTATTCGCTTTGCCGCTGCTGCAGATCCAGAACAAATCACAAATGTTGTACATTGGATTGCAACAAGGTATAATATTTCAGTCTTTATAGGAATCTTTATTGCATTCCTGAACTTAATTCTTTATATGATATGAATCTATCAGATTCTACCTACTCAATCTGGTGAAAATTTTTCTCAGAATTCTTATATGATTTGGAACATTTTCCAGAAATATTGAACAAATTTACATTTTTTTTTAGAATTATTTATATGCGTGTATTTTTAAATATAAGCTTTCTAAAATTTCTTAGTCTATAATTCCTGAAAAAGTATCAACTGTTTTTAGATTTTATAAGGTTTTATCAGATATTATAAAATTAGAAATCATAGATTGTTTTAGAATTCATAAATATGATGAATTTTAGAAAAAGTGTCAACTTTTTTGATATTTTTAAAAAGTATTCCAATTTGTATAAAAAAAATCTGAGAAATTTCTTAGAAAATTATTTAGAAATTCTGAGAAAAATTCATCAGAGCAATTATAAATCTTTTTCTCAATTTAATTTTCTTTATCTTACATTTGCAATGTTGATTATTTTTATTAAAATATTTATTAATATTTAGTATTAATTCTTTTTTATACAAATTGTTATTTTGGTACTTTGAAATTAATTAATGCCATTTTTAATTAACATAAATTCAATGATTTTTATAAATTCAGCATATTTATAATTGTTACAGATTTTGATGTCAACTCTGGAGAATTGATGCATTTTCATATTGACAGAAAATATTTAATGATTTCAGACTAAATTCGATATTGGATTTAATGGACAGAGGAATATATCACAGAGATGTGTTACCAACATCGGGAAATGGATCTGTTGCTGACATTGTTGCTACCCGAGATTGGCATACATCGCTGGTAGGATCATTTAATATCAAGAATAAATATATGATTTTGAAATTCGCTTATAAATATTTATGATAGGTACGATGTTTATCCTGGCATCCACACTGCGCTCGCCTGGCTGTGGCTATGAGAGATGATAGAATTCGTATTTTTTCGCAAGGTCTATTAGGTGTGCCAGTATTGAGACATAGTGGGCAAAAGTCAGTCTGCTGTTTAAGTTGGAGACCTCATGCCGGTCGCGAATTAGCAGTGGCTTGTTATTCCGGAGTATTAATTTGGACAATAGAGTTGGGAGCAGCTAGTAATTTACTTAGTCATGCAGTACTTTTGAATCAAAGAAATCATGCTCCCGTCACAAGTGTCGCATGGCATCCACAAGTAATTTATTTCTGTCTACATTAATTAAATATAACGAAAATTATTATCCCTAGATATTATTAAAAAGGTTTGTTTTTGCTAGGGTGACTTGTTGGCATCTTGCTCACCAACGGATTTAAATATAATAATCTGGAATGTTTCTAAAGAGGAAGGAATTCCGCTAAAACGTATTGGTGGAGGTGGTATATGTTTTTCATGTTGGTCGACTTGTGGCTTGCGATTATTCTCTGCTTCATGCAGAAAGATCTTCAGGTAATATTTTTAAATCTGTATACATCTTTTTTTACAATGAACTCAATTAGATATGCAGTTAATGAAGTGAATATTTAATTATAGAGTTTGGAATACTGGCGTTCCGACGACATGGCATGCAGAAAGATGGACTGTACCCCAGGGTCGTGTAGCAACTGCATGTTTTGGTCCCAATTTAACGTTACTCTTTGCTATTACTGAAGATCCTTCTACGATATTTTCATTGCCACTGCAGAATAATATATTTGATGTTAAAAAGGCAAACAATAACGATATAAAAATAGCTACGCGCCTAATTGATTTAACAAAAGTGAATTTCTCATCAGAGAATAATGATGATTATGTCACGGTGGGAGGTAGAATTGTTTCTATGGAATGGGATCTGACAGGAAAATATCTTGCTATTCTTTTTCAGGTTCGTGAAAAAATATTTAGATTTAGCTATACTTTATGCATTTTTGTTAAATAAAATAGATATGCGCTCAAACTTTAGGCAGAAGAAACAAACAAATAACTTATGAAATATCTTGTGGAATATCTTGTGTTAATTTATTTCTTCAACAGGACAGTCCAGTTATTGCTCTGGTCAAAACAAGCTTAAGTCATTTATCGCGAATAGTGGAAGCGCAGGCAAGCTGCCTTATTAAAGGATTTACTGGAGAAGTGCCAAACTGCATCAATTTCTTTCAAAAATCTTCGTCATGGATTTGTTTAACAATAGCTTGGAGCAGTGGACGAGTGCAGCATTTCCCGATTGTGGAAAATGAATCCAAGGTTGATCCTCATACACATTCCACATTATTGTCACAATCCATGAGACCAAGTAAATTGTACAGCTTTGAATGTTATAGACAATATTAATTTACAATATAAGTCATTATAATAATACCGACGAGATAAAATACGAGTTTCGTACAATTTTTCTATCTTCATACACACACACGTTTGTAAATGGTATAATAATGGAAGAAAAGTTTAATAAATTTATCTGCAAGAAAATTATTTATTAATAATTGTTTTTTTCTAAATTGATTGTTAACTAAATTATTCTTCAAACAACTTTTTTAAATATATGTATCTATACATATATGTGGGCGGAGTTTACGTAATACTCGTTTGAGAAAAATTTATAAACCCATTTACTGCCTTCGAGACAGAAAAGAGAAAAAAAATGGATACTCGTCGTTAGACTTTCTATAATAGACTGCGCTAACGTATGGAGGAGCATAGGACACAACTTCTCTTCAGTGCCTAATTATACGAAGTCACATGCAGAGCGCGCGTCTTTCTATTTTTACATCGCTTGACCGAATGCTAAACGATCTGCCGGCACGTTATGTATGTATCGTATGTACGTCTCGCGGCCCACACTATTTTCATATTTTGCATGTGTAAATGTGAATGGTCGAACGTGTATCGGATTGATTTAATTTAAGTAATTTGATAGTTTTTATTTTAAAAAAGAGAGCTATTCAAACAACACAAAATCCAAAATCGTTTTTAGGCGGTCTTTGCAAAAATATCTAATTTTTTTATAGTCCATCGATAATAATGTGTGTAAGAACATCAATATTCATAAATACTATTATTGCATGCAGTTGTTTGTAGATAAAAACTAAAAATAAAAATTTCAATAGCTGCATTTACGTCGGCATGTTTACAGTAAAAAAATATACAGCTCAATTTGTATCATAGCGACATAACAGCACTGAAAAAAATTTCTGTTGAAAATGAACGAAGATTCTGATTATATCAATTAGAATTCTGGTTAACTATGCGAATTATAATAGATTTAATTAGAAATTTCCAATTAATATAATCAGACTCTTTTCCCAATGCATAATTTTCATTCAAATGATTCAAATGATGCAATAATGTAATGAATACACGAATCGCAAAGTTAAGACATCCTATGTCCCGATTTTGGACTTTTATTGCCTGGATAATTTCACATAAATTATTTCGTTAAATCGTGAAGCTTTCCCGGTCTGAGTGAAAAATAACTACAGTACCAACATGTCGCGGGTCATTGATATCGTCTACAACATGGGTTTAATGCGCATTTTTGTGCATATTTATTCAATCTTTTCGGTCCCAATACGATCATTTTTCGGAGATTACGCGTGCGCGAGGCGGATGACCGTTTTTATGCGAGGCGCGATTAAAACCCGCTCGGAATGATTTTTCTCTTCTTTTTCCACTCGTTTCGCTGTTATTACATCCGTATGGAGGGATGAGAACATGATCAGTGTCCTTTTTACGGTATATTTATTTTGAGGGCGCTCTTTCTCTCCCCCCCTCTTTCTCTCTCTCTCTCTCTCTTTCTCTCTCTCTCTCTCTCTCTCTCTCTCTCT
>Ga0157362_1001374_pt1 | contig 10252 bp, 6 predicted proteins | sample AttlaeALBM3_FD_111480 | JGI IMG/M metagenome (GOLD analysis project Ga0157362, IMG submission 111480) | Fungus gardens microbial communities from leaf cutter ant in Ribeirão Preto, State of São Paulo, Brazil - Atta laevigata ALBM3 | ecosystem: Host-associated > Fungi > Mycelium > Unclassified ... | reverse complement strand
GTTGTTGTTGTTGCTGCTGCTGCTGCTGCTGCTGCTGCTGCTGTTGATAGGCGGTTTGCTGTTGAGTAGTCGTGTTGGTTGTCGGAGCAAGACTCCTTGATATGTTGCTACCATTACTTAGCACCTACGCAACATCGCAACAAGACGTAATGTGTAATTAAAAGTTAATTAACGATAATATATCCAATTATAACAACGCCTAACAAATTGTAATTGTCGTAACTGAAATCGATGTTCCACGATAGTAAACGTTTTTTACCCCTAATTCTCTTTTTTTTCTTTCTGGTTAATAGCATCCAAGTTGAACGTTTGTTGGAATGAATGTTTGTCAGAAAATTTGGCCGCTCCCAATCTTAAATTGCCGTAATAGCTTCACGATAGGTTAACGATGTTAAAACTATAGATCCAGAAGACTAGAATAGATAGTGAAATCCGGGATGATAAGTCAGAGTTATAATAATTCTAATAAAACTATAAGGTAAAAGAAAGAATAAATTACATCAAGTGCCTGGAGCATCGCCCGAGCGAAGGCATCGGCGTCATCTTTACTGGAAAAATTGAGCCCGTAGACTTGCTTGTTATCTCGCCACTGGTGAAACGTGACCGTGGCTTGATTATACTTGAGTCCCTTTAGAATCGCACAGTTGATGACAATTTCGTGATCCTGCAACTTCCTGCCGACTACGCGAAACGTATTGTTCACTTGATGGTGATAGAGCTGGACCTTCGACAGACCGGACGAGCTGCCACTCGGTACCCATTTCTTGTTCACGTCGTCGTACACCATCACCGACGCGCGGGCGGATGATATGCTCACTTCACTGAAAACGCGACAAAACATCGGTTTTCGTAAATTGGCTCTATATATGAGACTTCGTGGTTGTTAATGTGTAAATAATATAGGTATATTTATAGGGCGCCTATATAACTTGATTGATAAGTACAATCCAATTGTTTACAAATATATCTCATCGCTTTATAAATCTATTATTTATATTATGCACTAACAACCGCAGAGGTTGCTCATACAAGCAATTTATTTATATTTGATTTATTCGTGGAATTCAAAAAATTCCGCGGAGCCATAAAACTTTAAGTGTTACTTTAATCGATTTTTTGCCAATTAATTCTTTGATTTTTTATATTTTTTTTTATTTGCAATTATTCTCTCAAGCTCTTTTGTTCTTTTCATAACGTTGTCTCGAGGAGGAGAGAGAACGAGAATTGTTTTATGCAGTTGAAAAGTGCCAAGTTGTCAATGATGAAATTTTTTCAATTAATTTCATTACTTACGTATATAAGAGTAAAAAAACTGAAGATTGGAATGTAAAGAAAGTAGGTATATTTGCATAAATTAAAGCAGTTATTATCTAAAGAGCTAAGGAAATAAATAAATGTTGCACCGAACTGAATCGTGGGTGATATATACATGTGGCACATATCTCTCACGCCGTTATCATTTTTTTTCTTCTGCTCATATATACGAGAAAGTCGCATAATCCGGCAAAGCAATAACAACAACAAATCGACGAAATATAGATTATACAACACATTTCTCCGATTTATTTACCACTTATGACTTTGTTACATTTCTGATATAATCGCTTCCTAACTATTCCATCGAATACATAGCTATGGGATACATCAAATTGGAACCAGACTGAATATATGTACATATATAAGCGTATAAAACAAATATTATAAAAAAAGAATATACTTTCCCTTTAGTAACATCGTTCTATCTTTCTTGATATTGAATGAGTACACAACAAAAACAGAGTGACACTTGTATCGACTTGTATCAACAACATGTGGAAACCAACATTTGTTACAACAGATATGGAAACTTTGGATAGTCGAATTAATCATTTATGAAGAAACAAATGGGAAACAACTTTGTGAATATTGCGATAACGTGAGGCAAGAAGGCGAAGAACGGAGGAGAGCAAAAAATTGACGCGCATTGTGTACCACGAATGATTATCCTGTTGCCAAGAAGAGCGTTGCTGGCGGTATAGATAGCTCGAACGCTGTTGTACATTCACACGCTGCTGCGACGCGGAATCTTCTTGCACCGATACATGCGAAGGGCGCATCCTGGCGAACGTATCTCGATTCTGTGTCTGATTTTCGCGCGCGGATGAGCAAGTCTCGTAGGACCATCTCGTCCTGCCAGTCTTGGTGAAGGAATTTTCGCGGGAGTCCCACATCATAATCACTTAGCGAAGAGCTTCTTCTCGCTGAGTGAGATCATTTTTATAGCACCGAAATTTTCTCTCTCGCCATAATCGGGAGCCACGTAAAATAATGATAAAAGAATGATAAAATTGCAGATACAACCGATTGGAAACGGAGTAAGGTAAAGGCACAATTTACGCGCCTTGATGTAATTAAATGTCTGCGATATTCAATTCTAATTCGCGATCTGCGGCGCGGAAGAGACTAGCTTGCTTGGTAGTTGTCGCTTTCACTGAACTGAGAGCATGAAAGGCAGTTTTCAGTACTCCCTCCGTTGGTTGGCAAAACGGGAACAGGACGAGGTAGGATGTGGCGAGATACGGCCACTTCCTCGACTATCCTGCTACTGTTGCTACTGCTGTATATACGATACACGGCCAAGCAAAGTAGATAACATAGCACGCGACACGCGCGACAACGTGTCCATTGCGATTCGCGTTTCGAGGCCGTTTACTAGCCGTTTACGTTACACCACGTTGCACGATGTATACGATGTATACGATGCATGTAGATAATGTAATGCGAAGAAGACAAGAAATATCTATCATTCTCACCAATCGATATTTTCGCGAATCGCGGATGAATCGATTGAATTGTCATGGAAAAGTCATGGAAATAAAAATGTATATGAAAAATCTTGCAATTTTAAAAAAAAAATTCTTTTACACCCTTCAATTTCACCCTCTGAAATTATAAACTTTCTCTGTTACTAATAATTTAAACATTGCACGCATACGTAAAAATCATTTTTGGTCAATGAATATCGAGGAGCATTCGGCGGTTTTGTCAATCAGCTGTATGTGGGTCAGAGACCGGCCTTGCACACGACAATTACCGGTCTATAACTATAAAGCACGCCTGTCCGACGCTGTCCGAGTTAAATATCGCTGTGCTACGCGTCATTACAGCGAACAGAATACAAATCGGTAAAATCAAATATTATTAATTGTAAGTAGACATTACTATAAGTACTAACAGTACTATACTTATTCCCAAATCCCTCCATTTCAGCGAAACAAATTTTACGCTGAAGCAATTTGACTGAAGTATTTTTAAATTTCATTTTTTAGGTACGTAATCCTTGGATTGATTCACTTTTTTTTCTATTTACTTTTGTTCTATTTACAGAGAGAGCAAAAAATATTCGTACAAGGAAATTTTTTATAAAAAAGTATTATTTGTAGAAAATAAACGTTAATTAGTAATTTTATACAATGAATTCGTTCTGTTCTAATATATACAAATGAGCTTCGCATGTATTTTTAATTTTATAAACTAAATTTCTCGACTGTACGAATACTTTTTGAGCATCCAAACAATGGAACTTTTAATTTTCGCTTATTTTTCAGATGATATATATTTTCTATAATTAATACATATCTTTTTGGTATATATAATTTTAAGAAACATGTAGTCTATTTTATATTTTATGAATAAATTATTAATTATCCAGTAGTATAAATTATTAATTATCCATAAGAAATGATTATCAATTAAAAATCGAATCAAATTGCTGTTGAAAACATATTGATTCGATATCAATTCATTTCTCGCTGGATAATATTTATTTTTTAGAAATAAAGTTTTTTTAAAAAATATTTTCTTTGTATGAATACTTTTTGTACTCACTGTATATTATCTAATTTTTTTGTATATATTTTCTTAGAGCTTTTCGAGAGATCCAAAATAATGGTTTACGAACGATGCGCATATATACACTTTCTTAGGCCTTTCTTCCGGAATCGCGGATTCGTCATGTTCCCGATCGTGCTCAGATTTATCATGCTCTACGCGGATGTCGAAACTTTTAGAGCATAAAGCGTGAACGGCATTGTATATCAGTAGTCGGAAGTAAGTAACGTCGAGAAAGATTCTTTCTCTCTGTCGGCCGATATAAGTAACCATCAGACTGAGAACATCATATATTACGTAAAAGTGGAACAAATGCCTTAGCTGCTTTTCGCATATTGTGTAAAACAACCGTAAATCTCAATTGCGTGTAAGTCTATACTGCAGTCTATAGCAAACGAAGCTTGTTTGTTGTAAATAAGCGAAAATGCGCTTTATTTTCAGTATATAATGCTCAAGAAAGCGTTAACCTTTCATCAAACGTCAAAGAATGAAATAATTGTTGCTGTTCTGTGTATGAATGTATGATTGTATCTCGTTAAGTTGACCCCCAGAAAGTGTAGCGGATTGGATTCTCAGCGAACGATCAAATCGCAAAGAACGAAAGGCATCGTGAGTATTGTTCACGACTTCAACTGTCATGTTCAACATGTAAGAGAAAGATAAGAACGTAGATTTTTTTTCTCTAGAATCGTTAAAACTTTCAGCCTGATTTTAAAAAAAATCTTAAATCTTGTTCAAATTTTAGCAAATTTATAAGAAAGCAAATCTTATTTTTATTCGCGTTTTAAATTTTAACTGAGAAAAATGTTACGAAAGTTTAATGGCAATCTACGTCGTCGCGGTTTTTGTCACGTTTTTATTATCTCGTTGCATTGTATCGTACTTATTGTAGTATAAGGAGAACAAAAGTACTCTGGCGCGAGAGAGGAAGCAGTGGCGATTGTTGAAATGACGGTACACATACGACATTGGATATCGAATTTATTTTCTACGTCGCAAAAGCGAGCACGCATTACGTTTCGCTTTCATATTGCTATGCTGGTTAGTTTATACGAGTCTCTCATCGCGCGGAATGACGAATCCAATCGTGACGACTGTATTAATTCTCGGTTCGGCGGAGATTTCCGTGATCGATGCGTATCTATCTCTTATCAAAAGAAAACGTTTAAACGGAACTCGTCGAGCACTGACGCATTTTCAGCGACACTTGCTTTATCAAACCGATCCGAGCGACACGTCAGACTCGATAACGGGGAAATTGATACAGGCTTTAGTATGTCTCTATAAATTATTTTACGCCTTTTCTCTATCAACTTTTTTTATTCTGCAGGTAAAAAGAAGTTGATAGAGAACGATAAGATATCAATTTGTATCGTTTTCTATAAGTTTATATTATTTTTTATCATCGATCTCGCGAGCATCACAACTGATCGGATATGAATCCTATCATATTTTTTTGGGTTCTATAAAATTTGTACAAGATTCCTATAAGATCTAATTCAAATCAGTGAATTCACTAACCAGATCCATATTCAAAACGGATAGGATTTTTCTATCATTCTCTATCATTCTCAACTTTTTTTTATCAGAGAATTCTAATATCGTTTGCTAATATCGTAAAATAGATAATCATTTAATCATAAAATATTTTATTGCAAAATAAGCCATTAAAATTTTATCTCCGAATAATTCTAAGATAGCACTGGCATTCTACATTGTAAGATACATTTATTATATTATACACGGTGAGAGTTTTTATATAACCGTTCTGTTAATGAATAATTTTTCACTTTTTCACTACCGTGTTTCACAAGATGTTTCCGTAAAAAATGTAAAAGTGAAAACAAAATAGAGTTTTTACAAAATTGTTTTTTATTATTCGAAGAGTAAATTCCTTTTTTTTTATATACGTCATAACAAAGTTTACGCAAAAATTTTTACCGTTTAAAATTCGATATAGGTACCCATGCATTGACAGAAATTGGGGTTAAAGCAGTTTATAATTTAATTTTTTGGAATAAGACGGTAATTTTAACGTCTAAAGAAGCGTATATGGCTTCACCTTAACGAATACGATCACCGAAAGTAGCATATGGCAGGTAGGTAATCATGCGTCAACATTAATTGGATAGGTAAGTCAAGCCTCGACACTCGAGTAGTCTCCTTCTCCTCTTATACATATAACACGAGCCCTAACTTCAGAATCCTAACGTCTGAACCGTTTCATATAATAATACAGAATGCAATTTCTTTCGATTTTGAAACAAATACTTAATACTATACACAGAGCTTTGTCCAACAGATTTTAAGTCTTACAGAATTTTTTATTTATTCGATGTATCGATGACGTAGTCTATTTTGACGAAAAATCAAAGTTGCGATACTGGTCAGTCACTTTATTAAATAAGTAAAGATAATTTCATCAAATTTCCCGAGAATGTTAGATGAATGAAGATATAAAAGGATGGAACGACGAATGAAAGTATCCACATGATACAAAAGATGAATCCGCCAAGGGAGAGCTTGTAAGCCGTGTAAAGCTTTGATGGAAACAAACATTTCGAAAAAGTATATTTAGTTACACATTCAAAGAATAAAATTGAGATTGAATCAAACGAGTTACAATCATTTGTACAATGACATCGTAACAATGACATCATACGTGTAAAGAACGTATGTAAAGAAGCACGAGTGCAAGTAAGAAAGTGGAAAATCTTTCCCAGTCGGCGCAGCAAGGTGTAACACAATGGACGCGACAATGGAAATTTAACAAAGGAACGTGCAACCTTCGAGTTATACATACACATGTATTTATACGTAGGGTGACATGTACCAAGTCACCATCATGTTGCACACACATCCTGTAAATAAGTGCAACTAAAAATTCCATGTGGGAGTGAATGAAACTTGAAATTATTCTCAACATTTTGATTTTATCTTTATTAATTCATTGTGCGTTGAAATTGATTATTCTTGTTTAGTTTTCAAATATCATGTATCAGTACATAATATCGTGACTTTTGCAATACACGCGAATAGGTCAAAGCTAGCTCCCTTCAAATCCAAGCTGGTTAAGCGAGGGTAAAAGTGGGTTACTCGAGCAATCTGCATCCTATCGCAGCATTAAAATTAATTAAGCTCAGTTATAGAAGATGAAATTGAAAGCCATTATGAGGCTTTACCCACGGTTTAGCAAATGACAGTGGGATACTGTACGACGGTTTGTTCTCTCCTCAGTAGGAGAGATATAGTGGTCGGTCGCGTGTACGTAGGTATGTACATAGTATACATGTATCATGTATTGCGTATCAACACACGTTGAAAATGCTCCAGATCATCGTACTCGCACAAAACGTAACATTTCCGACAGGTATATGTATATATATATATATATATATATATATATATGGGATCGAGCTCGATTTAACGTTAAAATTTAATGAAAAGTCATCGTGATAATTTTATATGATTAAATATCTTGACAATACTAGAGTTATATCAATACTAGAGTTATATCAACTGTTACGCATGGAACCAATTGGAAAAATGAAGCTGACATTAATGAATAAAATAATATTGATTATACGAAATTGACTTTGACTTTTTAGAATGCCGATGCTATTTGAATTCAAGTAAATCATTTCACGAAAAAAAAAAAGAAAAAAGAAAGACATTTTATTCATGTAGAAAATATCATGTTGCTTTTGTACAATTCGGAAAACGTTAACCCAGTTGCAAAATCATTAAAGAGAACCTTCGTACATTCGTACCTCCATGATGATAAATGTAGGAACACAACTTGTTACTTGAGCAAACATCCGTATGAATCCTGCAGGTGTGGTCATTAAGTCTGCTTGACGACGGAAAAATCGCTTGAAATTATCATGAAAAGCACATGCATCTATATGTGTACGTGTATCGATCGCAGGAAGATCGAAACGCGAACGAACAAAGATGAGGCCGAGAAGGAGGCTCGGGTACCTCCTTCTTTAACCGCCTCTGCAAAAGCAGGATAGAATGACGTGGAATTGAGCAGAAGTCGCTCGCGGCCTTCGCCGCGCTGACTTTTCGTCTCACACGCTCGATACTCGGTGACCAAAGAGAAACCCCGAGATTGTAATCTCGATGAATTTACAAAACACCTAAAAGAGTAATACATATGTATTTACTTGGAAACATGACATTGGAGATGGGACAATTGAAGTAGGATATATGTGTTACTACTATTAACTTTAATCTCAACTCACTGTTACTACTATTAACTTTAATCTCAGCTCATTCTTCATCTTTTAGTTCTAAAAATTAAAAAAAGATAAAGAGTAACTTGAATCGAGATTAAAATTAATCTATACATTGATGAAAACACAAGCATTAATCTTTTATACTAAAAATTACAATGTGAAAGAAAAGTTTGAAAAATTCGATAAATTGACGATCTACTTTCTTAGAAAATAAAAAAAATCAAAATTTTCTTTTTTTTTTAAATGAAAGAAATTGAGGACATTTCATGTATCGGAAGAAAAGAATTATCGGGATGAAGTCATCGTGTGTTTGCCGATAAGCGTTCGATATTCGTATACTTTTCCTGTAATATACGGAGCACGTTGCGAAAATTAGAATTCAAAATTAGAATTTCATCCATGCAAATTTTTACACGTATCGTTGTTAACATTATTTAACGAGTACATTGTACATCTACCTTTGTACACTTGTGCCTAAATAAACAATTAAAAAAAAAAATCTTGTTTCCAGATATACGGGATAGATATATCTTTCATTTTCATATTATATTATTATGTAGAGTATTATAATTATATATAGATACTACAATAATATCATAGGACAAATTTTCTAATCGCATCTTTTGGCGTTATTTTTCAAAAACAAGATGCAAGACTTGTTTGCCGGGTTATGGCATGTAACGCTGGCTGAGCACGGTGCGGTGTAATTAATGAATTCACGCTAGTCACGGCACAATAGACAAGGTTGCAAAATCTGCGCTATGTCAATTCGTTCGTTATTAAATATTAGATAATATCAACCGTTTGTTAATCGAAGCATTAAATGTTGGACGCAATCCAATCTATCGCGTTATATACGTATGTGTAAATATTTATTTGAAATCGACTGTTTGAAACTGTTCTAATCCACAACATGTGTGCAAAATTAATTAAAATCTAAGGGGACAATTTCGACTGCTTTCTTATTAATTTCATATCTGAGTGATACGTCATCGTATACGGATGTATGTTCTAAAAATGTGTGATCTTTATATTTGACTTTAACAATTCTACTTCTTAAGTTTTAATATGTTTAACAAAGCTTCTTTAACAAAGTGCAATGTTTCATGTTCCGTGAGTAACAACGTTGCATCTTTGTCAATTTGCGAGACTTGACTTAGGCATTATGGACATGTGAGCTAATTATACTTGTATCATTCTTGCTGAGGAGGATTCCAAAGAGAGTCGAAACCTTCAAAATAAAGAAGACTAATCCAATATCTGAGTATTAATTGTTCATTAAATAATTGCGCCATTTATTTTGCTGATTCTCATTAGTCTATTACATTTATCTTTTGGTATTGTTTAACATATTAACTTTTAAGCAATTCTCATTCGTGTGTGGACGAGTTTTAAAAGTAAATAGTAATATTATTTATAAATTGGTTTATAAAAGTATATAAATTACACATATTCGCTTTGTCATTTGAGATTTTTCCACGGAAATCCAAATCGTTCAGTCATACGTTACGAGACAATATCTTCAAGCTTTGCATTTTTTGTCACGCGACAACCGACAGCAACACACATCGACGCAATCTGATATACGTGTATTCTTATACGAGCGAATTAAAGTGAAACACTAAGATATTTTTGCAGACGCAAGAGATCTTCAAACGTATCTTTTCAGCAAATTTCTCTACAAACAAACGAGAAGAAATGGAGACGAATAAACTTTATTGTGTTAGAGATGACAAAATTTTTTTACAAGCACTTCGATATTACATTAGTTTGGAACGCTTTCCATTTGATGTTGACAAATCAACACGTTCTGTTACTCATTGAATGCCAAAGAAAGACAGAATGTTGTAACATATTGCGACTAATTACGTTACGAAATAGAGGAAAACACTCGAAATTATTCTATATCCGATAGACTTGTAAAAAAAATATATTTTCGTCTAGAAAATAAGATTTATCTCTAACGACTCTAATAATTGATAGGAAATAAATTGACAACAAGATGATCGACAAGTTTGAACGTAATCACAATTAGATTCTTCAAAACATGAAACTGTTTACCGTCGTAGTACTCCAAAAAGTAAGCGATATTTGTGGAAATGGAAAGAAATGTTGGATAAGAAAGAAATTTAGATGACTTG
>Ga0157362_1001372_pt1 | contig 10255 bp, 5 predicted proteins | sample AttlaeALBM3_FD_111480 | JGI IMG/M metagenome (GOLD analysis project Ga0157362, IMG submission 111480) | Fungus gardens microbial communities from leaf cutter ant in Ribeirão Preto, State of São Paulo, Brazil - Atta laevigata ALBM3 | ecosystem: Host-associated > Fungi > Mycelium > Unclassified ... | reverse complement strand
TTCCTTTTCAATCTTCAATGCATTTTTATTCATTTATAGGAATAATATTTTATATATGCTATTTTATATATTTTATATGTGTATCGTGAATATTGCTCAATTCAAAATTGTGAATAGGAAATACAGTTTTTCAATTCAGTTAAATCTAAAAATAATATCGGCCATTTCTGTGCATTATGAATACTTAATTCGAAATTCTGAATAGGAAATGCAGTTTTTTCATTCAATTGAATAAAAAAGTTTTTCTTTTAAAATGGACTATGAATTCAAAATTGTAAATAAAAAATCCATTTTAAAATGCGTTTCATTTAAAAATGCGTCATAAAAATTACTTTATTTAGAATTATAAATAAGAAATTTTTTGTTTTAATTTAACTGAATTAAAAAACAATTATGCCGTAAAAATATATCATGAATTCTACTTCATTTAATAGTTAAAAGAAACATAAAAAGAACTATATATAAAAAGAAACTATATATAAAAAGAACTATAAATATGTACAATAAATGTTACAAATAAATAATTTATTTTTAATTAATCACCCAGCAAACGAGAATGAATTGAAATGAATTGAAATGGATTTTCAGAAATATTGATTCACGAATGTTAAAATGAATGCTTTTCAATTCTGAATGCATTTTTATTCATTTATAGGAATTGCATGAAGCATATCTCTATGCTTTTTAATCTAAAAATAATATTAGCTTTTTCTGTGCACACAAATACAATTGTGAATATCTAAATCTTTTGAATCGATCTTTTGAATAGAAAGTTTTTCGATCTAATTGCATCCAATTGAATCTAATTGAATCCAATTGAATCCAATTAAATCCAAAAAAAGTATTCGCTATTAAAATATGCATCGAATAGAAAAAAATTTCAATTTCCATTCTCGTTTGCTGGGCAATTAATCACTTTTATATACATTTCATATTAATATGTTTCCTTCATTATACAGCTAGCTTATTTTATGTATAAAAGTTTTAAAATATTAACTATTGAAGTTCAGTTGAGTTGTCCGGAAAGTTCGTGCCGATTTTGAAGGAAAATTGAAACGCAGAAGATTTAAATTTTTAATTTCATTTATTAAATTTCATTTATTTAAATCTTTTGCGGCACGAACTTTCCGGACAACCCAATAATTATTATTTTAATTTATTTAAATTTTTACACATATACAAATTTTTTTATATGAAATCCAATCTATTTTAATCCATTTTTGTTTACTGAGTTTGAACGTATTTGATTGTTTTTATATTGATCGCAAAAGTCCGAAATCCGATCCCAAAGATCAAGTTTCCCTGACCTTTGTAACTTACGAATATACTTACAGCTCTAAATACAATTAAGATAGAAAAGATAGCGCGATGATGTATTGCAAGATAATGATCTCGCGCGCGTGAGAGAACGTCTATTTCTACCAATATAGATTTAACTTCTTAAGTTTAACTTATTTTTTATCTTTTTTTAAGAAAAGGATACAGAATAAATTTAATCAAGATTAAAGTCTACATTGAAACAATTAACTCTTAATCAAAGTTCAATTACCCATACAGCACAAAATATTTTCAAAATATTTAAAAAATATTTTTTACAAAGGTTAAGGTATTTTAAAATAATTCAAAAATATTTTTAAAATATTTTAAAAATATTTCTACGTCCGCTAGATCATATTAAAAATATATTTTCAAAAATATTTTTAAAAAATTTCATTCAAATATATTCAATAATATTTGTGAAATCTTTTAGAAATGTTATTTATTTAGTTTTATTATTAGAATAGTATTCTAAAATAAAAAAATACAAAATTTACACTTATTTTTATTTATTATATACATAATATATATGTACAAACTCCTATTAATATAGAAAATAAACTAAATTTTTTTTAACAAAATACAAAATCTGTTTTTAAGAAACAATTTTATTTCAAAAATATAAAAAAAATTAAATATTTAAGATTCCTGAGTACTCACTCCAATCGTATTGAATCGTGACGTCATAAGCGAGAAATGTGTCATAAGCGACACGTTGATTTTTCTTGTATGCCATTTGTAAATAAAGACAATTTGGATAAAATGAAATGATGAGATCGCTTTAGAATTTGTAAAAATAGTCGAAGATATTGACAGTCAATAAATAGTCGTAAAAGGCACGAAACGTGCGTTTACTAGCTTTTATGCAATGCGTAGCTTATTTCCATTTCACAATCCTTTTTCGATTCTTTACTGACTATCAGGAGAGATAAAGAGAGTTTTCGCATTTTTACAAATGTTTTAAAGCCACCTTGTCATTAGGTTTAATCCAAATTCTTTTTATTTACAAATGATATGCAAGAAAAATCAACGTGTCATTTTTTGCTTATGACGTCACGATCCAATATATAGCTGAAGTGACTATCTTAAGTAAATTACAGATTTTCAATACTGACAAAAATTTTGGAGCACTTTATCGCTCCTATGGAAACAGAATGCATTCGTAGTAATTAGCTTCATGCCGTAAGAAATCAAGCAATTTAAAAAAATTTGATTAAAATTTTTGAAATTATTTTAATATTTTGAAAATATATTGATAATATTTTAAATAATATATTTTAGATAATATATTGATAATATTTTATCATTTTCTAAATGATAAAAAAGTAATTTTTCAAAATATTTCTAAAATGTTTTTAAAATGTTTTTGAAAATATTATCACAAAATGTTTTAAAATAATTTTAAAATGTTTCCAAATCTCTAAAACATTTTAAAATATTACTAAAATCTTTTTAATAATACTTGTGATATTAATACTTGTGATATTAAAAAAAAATATTTTTCTTAAAACGTTTCCTAATATTTTATGCTGTATGGATACTTATCTTTCATCTCTTTCCAATTCTAAAATTAGAGAACACAAAAAGAAGAAAATTTAAATAAGATAAATGTAATCTTTTGAGGACTGCTTATGTAATTAATTGAATAATCATTTGCATGTAATGGTTTTTATGAGGTTGCTCATTGTGAATTCTGAAATCAAAATTATCACATTTAATTTGTTTAAACAATTATCATTCAATTAACAAGAATTTGATTTGAATCAAAATAATAACACTATTAAATTCTATGAAAAAAATGTATATAAATTATATATTGTATTATTTTTCCGTCCCCATTTGTTGTAAAAAAATACAAAAAACAACCGGTGATTATTCAAATTATATAATATAGAATTCTTCTTTTTGTATTGAATATAAAATTACATACAAAGAAATTAAGATCCAACTTTGGTCGTTAACGATCAAAATATTTATGGATATCATTTGACAAGTTAATTATCGATTAGTGAGTTATCGGAGTTTAGTTTCTCACAGTCGCTCTCACGACTATATAGATTAACCTCCGTCCATTTTTATTAATATAGATTAACCCCCGATTGAATTTACTCTCTTCATACTTTTCTAATTTTTAGAACTAAAGAGAAATAAAAAAAGTCAATTAAATCAAGATTAAAATTAATCTACATTGGTTGAAATAATCATGTATGATATTATAAAAAATGGAGAAGAGAATGACTGCGATTAAATTACGATTAAGTCATCGTTTATCGATATTATAACTATCAAGTAATACCCGTGGTATCTATTGCAGTGGCAGTTTCATAATTTAATTGTGTTTGCGAAATGAGCAAGTCTTTAATGAAATAATCGGATGGGAATTTATTGCTTGGTTAGGACATTTTTGTCCTTCCTTATCTTCCCCCTTTGTCGTTCTAGATTAGGCGAATTTCATGTATCACATATTCATTTCCTACTTCAAACTCTTTCTTGAGATTGATTGTGTATTTTAAAATAAAGTGAAAACTACAAAAATAAGCGAATTTACTGTAATAAGCGGATTTTGTTTATAATTTCATTAATCAAAATACTTAGTAAATTAATTTACTTCATTTTTATAATTTTCATCTCATTTTCAAAAAATACACAATTAATATCCTTTTCATACCTTTCGCTGGTCGAGGGTCGATTATATAATTGTGTATCTTGAAATTACAAGCAAATTCTAATGCCTATTTCCAATGTAGATTAATCTTGGTTAAACTTACTCTTCATTTTTTTTCTAATTCTTAGAAACTAGAAAAAAAAGAAGAATTAGTAGGAAATGCACTTTTTAATACAATTGAATCCAAATAAATAAAAAAAAAAGTTTTTTTTTATTCAATTGAATTCAATGGAACTTAAAATACCCATGCAATTTCAATCTATTTTAATCCATTTTTAATTACTGGATGACACATCTTAAAGATAGTCTTGAATATAAAAAAATCGACTATGAATAACGGCCTAAAATCTTTATAATTTCATTAGTCAACATTTAATAAATTTGCTGACTTTTATAATTTTCATGTAATTGACCTTCTGGTTGCCTACGGCGTTAAAAACTGTATTTAAAAACCCGTTATCTAGCGATGGCGTACGAAATCTTGCATTCATGCAGCTACAATTTGCTCATCTTTTGTTCGTCACATCTTTCTTATTACAAAGTCCAAACAGATGTCGTATGTATTATTTGACTTGTATACGTTAACTATTTTGAACACTTGAGGAATGCAAAACGATATGTCACGGTGACATATATTTAAGTGGAGACTCGCAATTTTATGCGAACTTGTAAAAAAGTTTCATTCATTTTCTTCCCCATTTCATCACAGTCCTGTAGCGTACCATTTTATGTGAATATGAGAAACGCAAGAAAGATACACTACAGCCATTCATTTTAACTACATCTTGTCACGTTCCCTACGGACGAGACGAAGTACGATATGAAAGGGAATACAAGTGCAATTAAATCGAATAAATCGAGTCTCATCGAATATCTCATTTATTTCTTATCGGGTAGTTCGCAGAGGTCACCGTGAGTCACAAATCGTCTCCCTTTAATTATTCTCCTCCCGACAGCTCCCATCATACACGGAGGATGCGAACGGGAATCATCGTGCTCGTAATTTAATTTTTCGCATCGACTTGGACTGATGGGGTCGACGACGCCGATGACGGCGACGTCATTGACGCAGATCGCCGTCGACAACGCCAGTTCTACAGTGGCAGTCTCCAGTCTTCTGCCATTGCCAGTTGACGTCGCCAGTCCGCAACCGCAACTCCGTTTACTTCGCACGCCACGACGGCACCGTGACGACGCCACAGTTCACATTATAGGAATATGTGAGCGCGAGCAGTCGTCGCGTGTACGTCAGAGTCGATAGTGCGTGGAGAGTTGGAGGTTGGAGACCGCTGAGGCTAAGGCGCGTGCGGTGCTGAGTGGTGCTGAGTGGTGCTGAGTTGGCAGTCTTGACAGGGCAGTCCCGCTAACTGTTGATTTGCATGTCGTACAGCACGTCCGTGTGTCCGCAGCCCGCGCGAGCCTGGATAATGTTACGAATGAATGTACTTAAACGGTCTACTTAAAACAACGCCGCAGTACTTAATGAGCGATGAGCGGACAGAAGTTCCAGTATGACGAGAGCGGAGGGACATTCTTTTACTTTCTGCTCTCGTTCTTGGCGTTACTGCTGGTACCCGGGACTTACTACCTCTGGCCACGTTGCCCGAAGCAAGGTTAGAGAAAAAGAGACAGACAAATAGAAAGATCAAGGCGAACTCCATTTTCCAGACCAAGTAATTTACAAGCGCGTAGATGTAACGACGTACACGTCCATTGTATATGTATATCAACGATGAATGCTGTTTGCAATCTTAATTTATGTTATGCTCCACCTTGGTTCTTTAGTCAATTCTTTTATTGAGACGCAACGTTACATTCATTACACAATCTACGAGAATGAGAATATTTAAATGAATTATCTAACTGTTTAATTCCATAATTTGTGTACTTAAAAGATTAAGTAATTTGAAGTCATATCGATCATTTGTTATAACATAACTTGAAAAAATAAAATTAGAATAGAATAAAATATTTAGAATATTTTAATTAATAATTCAAAACATTGAAATTTATTTTCCAGAAAATGAGTTTCAATATTTTGAATGATTAAAATATTGTAATACAATTTTGATATAATTAATTGTAAAGAAAGAGAAATAATTTTTTTTGCGTATATTCTTATTTCTTTGTATTTCCATTCTCTTTTTTTTGCAAATAACTCAAAATGACAATTTTTGAATCATGATGTTGTAGTAAATGAGTGATATGTAGATATAATATCTATATTATAGTTTTGATTTCTTTGTGTTACAAAAATTTAATACATATGTTTAATATCCCATGTTTCACATCAAATTGTATATGAAAATCTTATATAACATATCATTTGAACAAACAGATAAAGAATATATGTGATTTTTATGATTTACACTTATTCGAGAATTAATATAATGATATTCAACTGTAAGCATTGTGAAATTATCTTCGACTATTTTCTATACTTTGTTGATAAGTTAAAAGAAACAAAGATTTAAAAAATAATAAATTAATTTAAATTTGTTCAGATCCTGATCAGTTAGCCAAAGAATGTCAATGCGATGGATGCAAAAAGAAGAAAGTTATTCTTCATGCAAACAAACCTTGGAAGGAGACCAAGGCTTTCTTTACGTAAGTAAAAATTAAATATTTATTGTATATGCAAAATATAAATTATACATTTACACCATTGTGAAAATTGTCACAAAGTTAACAGTTGGCGTTTTCATATGCAATTAATATTATGCTATTGTAGGAAATTTCTAATTATTGTGGGATGGATTATCCTATTGCTCTTAGCCTATAAGGTGTCCCAATTTGATTACGAAATGGCCAACTTTGACCCGTATGAGATATTAAGTATACCACCTGTAAGTATAAAATAGAATTTTTATATATATACCATTAATTTTGTTATGTAACAAAAATGGATGCCAAAAATTGCAATTGTAGGGTTCTTCTCAAAGTGAAATTAAGAAAGCTTACCGCAAGCTCTCCTTAATTCTTCATCCCGATAAAGAAACAGGAAATGAAAAAGCTTTTATGAAATTAACTAAAGGTAAGGAATGCGAGAGGATCTTTGCACAGATATAAAATATATGATGTAAATATTGAATGTCATATTGCATATATTATTAAATATATTTAATAAATTTAACATAGTTATTGCATATGATAATAATACAGCATAGGAAAGGTTGATAAAAATCGTTAGAGTACCCGCATTCGAAATTAATCCTATAACAGTTAAAAATTAAATATTTGATGTTAATTTTTGAAAATATTCTAGGATTAAGTTGCTATCACTAATACCTAGTATTCTAGTTACTTTCGATATAAATTGAGTTGTTTTTCTATTAACAAAAATAGCTTACCAAGCTTTAACGGATGATGAAGCACGAAAAAACTGGGAAAAATATGGAAATCCGGATGGTCCAGGGGCGATGAGCTTTGGTATAGCTTTGCCTTCTTGGATCGTTGAAAAAGAGAATTCAGTATGGGTCTTAGGACTATACGCATTAGTGTTCATGGTTGCTTTACCAACGGTTGTAGGAATGTGGTGGTACAAGAGTATTCGCTACACTGGTGATCAAGTAATTGGCATTTTTATGCCAAATTTTTATTATGTGACAAAATTATCAGTTGTTATATATATCCATATTTATCTTTAGGTTCTCTTGACAACGACCGAAATGTATTACTTCTTCTTCGTGAAAACGCCATCTATGTCATTAAAGAGAGTCATCATGATACTCGCTGCTTCCTTTGAATTCTTCAAGAAGCGTAACGCAGAAATAGTTGAGAGACACTCTGACGGTGAAGAAGTTCCTTCGGTAAATTTAATTATATTTAATTTCTTGATTTTTTTTTTAAAGAACAATTTTATTATATACATATTATTTCAGCTTATCAAACAATTACCTAACTTGGGAGAAAAAAACAAGGAAGTACCATTATGCCACTTGTATTCAATTAAAGCTAGAGCATTATTGCATGCGCATTTATCTCGTATACCACTTAATCCAGAAACACTGGATAAAGATAGACAGTATATTGTAAAGAAATGCCCATATTTGATTCAAGAAATGGTTGCCTGTGTCCATCAAGTTATACTTTTAGCTTATGCTAGAAGAGGTAAATATTCGATTTTTTTCAATGTAACTTTGTGACATGTATACATGGAAACAATAATTGATGACTTTTTTTAGTACCACGAGTACCAACCATAACAACTATAGAAAATTGTATGAAACTGTGTCCAATGGTCGTTCAAGGATTTTGGGAGTTTAAAAACCCTCTCCTTCAATTACCACACATAACGGAGGATAATTTAAAATACTTCCACGCGAAGAAGGTATTAGTGACACTATATTGTAACAAATTCTATCTATCGATAATGCTTGTATTATTATCGATAAATCTCTTAATAACAAATATATGATGACTTTCTCCTAGCGTCAAATCAAAAGTCTTCAACAATTCGCACAATTAAAAGGAGAAGAACGAAGACTGATACTTAGAAATTTGTCAGACAGTCAATATGAAGATGTTATAAAAGTTCTTGGAAATATGCCGTACATTGACTTCAAAGTACGATCCGAAGGTAATTCATTATCAGTTATTTTCTTTTATTTCTGTAAAATATTTACATTAATTAGAATATCATAATTTATGCGATATTGTATCTTTTATAATTTATTATATGCATTTTCAGTAATCGATGATGAGAATCCTACCGTCTACACTGCTGGTGCTATTGTAACCGTAACAGTATCCCTTACGCGAAAAGATATGAAGCATCTGTTTGGAGATGATTCTGTTAATGAGCAAACGATGATCGAGGATAACAAAGCTGGCGGTGAAGCAGTTGAAGAAGCCTCAGAGGAACAAAATCAATCGACGAAAGTTACGAAGCCGGCATGGCTTAAGCAAAAGAAAGGCCAAAAGAAGTCACATAAAAAGGGTACGAACAAGAAGATAGCTCCTGCTAAAAATACACAGGCACAGATTGTGGCTAACAATACTCAGCACAGCAATACTCCTAATGCGAGAAAGAAAGACGATAAAACGGAGAAAGAGTCTTCCAAGGAGAAATTGTCGGATGTTAGTGACAGTGAAGCCGAGAGCGATCGAAGTGATGACGAGGATAGTCACGACAAAAAGGATGCGTCTCTCGATGATGATGATACCGAATGGGAAAAGTAAGAGAAATATTTATACTTATTTTTTTTACGTTCTATATTAAATCATTATTTACATAAGTCTTCCACAATCAAATTTACGTTTCCTTCTTTTTCAAATAGATTCCAACAGAGGATCTCTAAACGGGAGAGAGTACTAGAGGGAAGGAGTAATTTGTCACATGAAGTGCACTGTCCGCTCTTTCCTGATGTTAAGCAAGAGTATTGGTGGGTCTATATCTGTGATCGCAAAAGTCAAACGCTATTAACAACCCCTATACACGTCACGTCCTTAGCACAGTTTGAGGAGATTCAATTAAGATTCACAGCACCACGCTGGCCAGGCCTTTATACATTTACAGTGTGTTTACGTAGTGATTCATATCTAGGCTTTGATCAAGCTCAAGATATCAAAGTGAGTTATTTAAGAAGCTGTCTAAAAAAAACTTATTTTTTAATTATTTATATTTACAACAATGCGACGATGCTTTATAGTTGGATGTGAAGGAGGCACCAGAGATACCGACCGAGCATCCGCAATGGGACATCTCAGATGAAGAAACTGCGGAAGATGTGGATGCAGCTGATGAACATTCCGAATTCACAACTGACGAGGACATTAGTGACAATGAATAATATCTGTTTCTCACATGTGGTCGGAATAGATATTCTAAAAGTCCGCATTTTCCTCTTTTTTTACTTCTCAAATTAATGTACAATGGACTTTTATACGTGGAATTGCATAATCGTTGATGTATGTGGACAATCTAGAAAAATAGTCTGGTGAGATTTGTCAGTGTGGAGAAAGTAATAGCGAATAAAGAACATAATATTTATTTTAACATCGTTGTTCAATCCTCAATTTGGATGTGTTCAATCCTGAATTGAGATCTGTATACAGTTTTCTAATAAAATATATCAGTACAAAAAAATATATCTATTCATATTAAGATATCTTCTTAAACTTATTGTATGAACGTCTTTCTTCATGATTATAGCGGTATGCACAATATAAAATATCAAATCTGGGTTAAGCGAAAGTAGAAAAGATATTTAAGACTACACACATATACAGATCATATAAAAAGATCACTCAACCGTTGCACTTTTTATTATA
>Ga0157362_1001371_pt1 | contig 10256 bp, 6 predicted proteins | sample AttlaeALBM3_FD_111480 | JGI IMG/M metagenome (GOLD analysis project Ga0157362, IMG submission 111480) | Fungus gardens microbial communities from leaf cutter ant in Ribeirão Preto, State of São Paulo, Brazil - Atta laevigata ALBM3 | ecosystem: Host-associated > Fungi > Mycelium > Unclassified ... | reverse complement strand
TTTTGAGATATTGAATTGTTTAGATGCTCTCATATTAGCTAGGAATACTTTATCTCATATTACCATCTGCCTTACGATTTCACGATCACCAAATCCAATTTTTACAGTTAAACAAATCATTATATTATGTATTTTATGAATATGATCTTACTCTATCACTGTATGCAGACTTTATTAATATTTATTTGTATATAATAATAAAATTTGTATATAATAAAGCAAGATTTAAAGACTAACTTCAATAAAATTTGACAACATTCAATTTCACGAATCTTTTTTTACAACGACTATACACATGATCTTATGAATTTTCTATTAAATGTTTCACACTAAGAATAAAAAGTTCATGATAGAACCAAAACCGTACACATATTAGTTTAGCAGAACTCCACTATCTCATATTAGAACCTATCTTATAATAAACGACTTTACCTTATACATGAAGTCCGAACTTAATTCTTTGCCTAGGTAATATTTTTTGCAATAAGTTCTTTACAGCTTTTAATTTAATTTGGGGAATTTTATTAGTATCTCAGATTAATTGAATTACAAATCCAAAAGTAATTGGCGCATAATCATAATTTTGAAATAATTGCTTTTAAGATACATATATGTTGCTATATTATTCTAACTTTGACCGTAATCTTAGTTGATGTATTCAATCAATATTATATTAATACAACATAACTTACACATTTAGTAACGCGATGTAATTGCCATTAATGAATCCATACAGCAATCCTATACTTAATATTGTAATTACTCGATTACTGATGTAATATTCATCCATTTCAACATTCTCATCATGTATATGTATAAGGAAGCCACTTCTTTCATTTATTTCATTCGAAATAAATAGTTTTATATGATTTGAATAATCATGAATAAGAAAAAATATTTTTGGAAATATGTAAATGTATGAAAACGTTCGTAGAGGAAAGTAATTTGAAATACTTTTGGTAGACAATGTATGTTGGATTCGTTTTCTTATAAAAATACAAATTATTTTCTATATAATTTTTGTTTTTACAGTAGAAAAGTTGTTTTCAAAGCAGAGAATTTTGTTTTTTAAGCAAACGAATACCTAATCAAAATAAATTCTAAAAATAAAAATTATCTGTGTTCTTGAAGTAAAGAGTGTGTTTTAAAGCAGAATTTATGTAATTAAAGCAGAAAATATTTATTGTAGCTTGACTTACATATTCTCATGTATTTATGCCATCGCGCATCGATGTGACTAATCTGAATAGTTGTCAATTTTAACGATTAGTACTTCGATCCGCGATCGTTAGAGTGACATTTTTGTTGTCAGATTCATTCATTTCATGCAAAATGCATTGAATCAGCTTAATTTTATTAATATCAGAGATCTGAGATGAAGAGGCTAAACTCAACAATTAGTATTTATTATTATTGAGATACTTAGGCCCATTTCCACCAACATAGATTAACTTTAATCTCGGTTCAACTTATTCTTCGTCTTTTCCTAATCTTTAGAAAAAGACGAAAGGAATGCGTGGAATTTTGAAAACTGGATAATAACGACGTATCTGAATCTAAAAAGTTACAGATCCGGATTTTGCATCAATATCTCAACTTGTAGGATACGTAGGAAAAAATACCCATACAGATAACATGCACATTGCATAAAAGATCTAAAAGATACCTTATGTAACATGAATATTATCTGGATAAAAGCACGTATAATACAATCGGAGCTATCGATTAAGTATATTTAAAACTTGATCAGGACAGTCGGTATTCAGATACGGTAATCTAGATCTGGCGCAATTCGCCAGCTCGCGTAAAAGAACGCGGCAGTGTCTTGCGCCATGTCGTAGCGCTGATACATTATCATGTCTCCAGATCTACGAAATTGATAATCCCTACAGCATGAAATATGGCAGCAATATTCTAATAGTGTACAATATTAATTACAAAAATTGCAGCAATATTGCTGCAATATCGAAATGTAAATATTATATTGAAAATATTACAACAATATCATAAAATATTGTAATTTTTATATTTTGTAAGAAATACTGTAATATACCGCTGTATCATTGTAATTCAAGAGCTAAGTACACGTCACGTATTCTGCGTAATCCGTCACAGGACGCGCTAGTAATATAATAGAGAGTGTTCTAACTCATGAGCTTCAAAGGGAATGCGGGGCGCGGAAGATTCTTCGGAGGTAGGGGTATGATGTGGAGTGACAGTAAGACATCACAGATTTTGGCTGCAGTCACATACAGCCAATAAAAAACATGACAAAGAGAGAATATTACCATGAAAAACAATATAAAAAACAAATGATTATAAAACGAAAAGTATTACAAAAGATATTTATCGATATGCTCCAAGCATTTTTCGCCAAGATATGACGTAATGTAATTTTTCTAGAAACAACATTTATTAATTATTTTAAATAAATACATCCAAGTTTCATAATTAATTGATTGAGTGCCAACATCTGGCTGCTATCGAAATGATATTGAAATGCAATGTCTCCCTCCCTTGATAAAAGAGCCTCGATTATTTATTCTTTTTGAGAGAGGACAATCGAACATATTTTTTGCAATACGTTGCAAGTTAGTAGAAATGTAAATGTGTAAGTGAAACTCGATGGAATTATATTTTCATAAATTTTAGGGTAGAGCGTTTTTTTTTTAAGCATACTTTGAAAATGAGCCCATAATGCACTATTCTAAAAAGATGGGGTTACAGACGAAAATAAATTCAGTCTAGAAATGTGCCAGATTATAGTACGTTGAAATCTATCAGAGCGAACTCGTACTGTTAATAAATCATTATAAACATGGATCTAGATTTCAGTCAAGCAGAGCGTGATCTGTTGAAGCGATCCCACCAAATTGCTACCTTGAAAGAGGTTTCGCGTGAATAAAAGAGTACAATGAATTTATTAAACTTGAAGAATGCAAATGTTCATGTCAAATGTTCACGGCTCTCCATTGAATACAATCTCTAATTGCTACAATTGCACGATTCGAGGATACAAAGACTCAATTAGAAAGAGGATTTCTACATTTTGATGGTGATTACGCGAGCACTAGCAATAATAGTAACAATAACGCGGAAAAATCTTTTGTTTGGCAAGAGATCGATGCAACGTTTGAAAATCGAATTTTAACCAGTATAATAATTAACGCGGACTATATCGAATCACGACAATTTTTAGAAGACATCAGCAGTGTTCGAGCGAATGTAAGACACAATACAGAAACACAACTGTATAAAAGTGACACCATATTTAACGGCAAATTTGCAACGGGTCATAAACGTGCCAAAAAAGTATTAATACTAAAAACTATGAACACTTTCAAACATCGAATTTGCGTGAGTGACACGTCATCGAATCCATGTTGACATGGCTCCTCTCTCGAGGAGTTTCAAGAACGTGACAATGGATGAGCGTTGTTAGGAATCATGAATTTTACAATAAATATCAATAAGTGTAAGCCAATGCGCGTGGAATATCGCTTCGAAATGCCACGAAAGATAATGACAAAGAAAGCGGTGATTAACGTGAGATCGATGGACAATGCATGCTGATCGTTTGTATCCAACTGAAAGAAACGCGGATCGCGAATCTTTCAACTCACACTATACGATGGTGCTGAATTTTCAAAATATAGAATTTCTTATAACGTTAAAAGACATAACAAAATTCGAACGTCTCAATGATGTGTTCATTAACGTATATATGCTATTGAAGAACAGAAAACGCTAAACGTTCTTTTAATACGACTCGCTGACAACAAAAAGAAGAGAAACATATCAATTTACTATATTTGCAAGATCGCGAAACGACAATGTAGGCCACTTCGTATGAATCAAGAATCTGTCTCGGCTCATGAGCTCGCAATTGAGTAAACATCACGATCAAAAGTACATTTGCGATCAATATGATTAATAAAAGCGAATTCTTTTTTAAAAAAAAATTAACATTATTTATTTTTATTTGCAGTTGTTTACATTATTTTTATTTCAACGAGAGATTGCAGTTACACATGATAGATTGCCGACGGATAAAAGACTATGCTCCGAGTGACGACATGTGGCTAAGCTTTAACAACTATAATAAGAAGGAACGATTTCCATTTATTGCTGATCTAGAATACATCCCCGAGAAAACTGATAACGATCAGAAAGCATCTTCGCGCTCATATCAACATCATCAAGTATTTAGCATAAGATACTATATACGCTGCTTGTACGATAATTCGCTATATCGATTTCAAAATATCGATTTCGACGCGATCCGATTGCGTTTCATGGTTCGTCGAAAAACTGAGAAGTTTAGCACATTGCGTAAAAAAATTTTAGCAACTAATGTCCCCATGGAAATTTTGTCGAACGAACAGTGGGAGACATTGAGCAGCGCGACGCATTGTCACATATAGAAAGCCTGTCGTCTAAACGATCGAATAAGCGATCATTGCCATTTAACCGATCGTTAACTCGCACGGGTCCCGCGCATTCAAATTGTAATTTAAATTAATAAAAACTCATATTTCATTCCCATAGTTTTCCACAATTTATCAGGCTATGATTCACATTTTATTATCAAAGAAATAGCTATAGCTATATGAAGGCAGAAGATAGAATTATTACCAATAATAAAGGAAAAATATCATTACAAAAAATGTTAAACATACCGCTGAAAGATCAGATTTGCGAAATAACACAAAATTACGGTTCATCGATTTTTATAAATTTTTAAGTACCAATCTTGCCAAATTAGCATCCTTTCTCAATAAAAATGAACTTCGAATTTTACAATGTGAATTTTAAAATTTCTTCGAAGAAGATTTTCGAATTACTGATACAAAAAGGAATTTTTCCATATGATTACATTGATTGTGCTGACAAACTGTAGGATACGCATTTACCACCGCGCGAACCATTCTACAGTTTCTTGATCAGTGACACTGTATCCGAAAGCGATTATGCGCACGCCGTGAACGTTTGGCAACAGTTCTCTGTTCAAACCTTGAGTGAGTACAGCGATCTATATTTAAAAACGGATATGCTATTAGCATTTTCGATATATTTGAAAATTTTCGCGATAAATGTATAGGGTGCGTTATCAAAATCCGGACAAATTTCAATTTAAATTTTCCGCTAGATTGTGTTTTCGCCAGAGATTGTTGTTAGCGTCCGAGAAAACCTGATGCTTCTAGTAAACAGTCATATTTTCAAAATGATTGTGAGGTTGAAACCAAGTGCGGAGTATAATCTAAGAGCCGCAATCATTGAAGACTTTCTGGGTGCTCAGTGCAACGGAAATAATCCGATTCTTTGAATACCCGAGATCAATCGTTTATGATTTTGTGGCAAAATATACTGTTTTAGAAGTCCAACGAAGGTTCCAGTATGTCAACGAGAAAGAGAACTCGAAAGAACGCACCGCGAGGATCCCGCAGTTGTTGAAAGGGTTCAAGCGCAGATTTCGAATGACTGAGAGCATCGTTACGAAAATTAGCATTGATTGTTGGTATAAGCGAGCCATGCGTCGAATTATCGAGAAGGACCTTCGATATAAATCGTACACATTAAAGATACGCCAGATGCTCTCTGAGGCTGCCAGAAGCCAAGTTGCTCGCCTCAGCTCCCATTCTGGCCTCCCAACAGCTCAGATTTAAATCCTTTGGACTACTACGTATGGAACGTAGTTGAAAGGGTTACAAACAAGTCATTCCAATGTTACGTCATTAAGAACTGCTATTGAGACAGCATTCGTCGATATAGACAACGCTACAGTGCACGCTTATAACGTGCGTGCGAATGCTTCAGACCGAGAATAGAGACTATCATTCAAGCTAATGGGATATATCGAATAATTGTTGCTCTATAGGGATTCCCCAAGTGCCATGTAAAAGGATGTAATATTTAATTTTTCATTAAAAATATTTTGTTTAAAGAAATTGTTCGATTTGTCCGGATTTTGGTGACGTATCCTGTATTGAAAGTTACGGTTTTGATTCTGCGTACTATTATACGATATAGGTTTTTGTAGGACACTATGCTGAAACATACACGCGTAGATTTCGAACTGCTCATTGACACCGATATGGTGATGTTTATCGAGCGCGGCGATCAATGTTCGAGCAGATACGCGCGAGCTAATAACAAATATGCAGTCATATGATCTGTCGAATCTTCTACATATTTGATACACTTCGATGTTAATAATTTATATGAATGGCGATGTATCTATCGTTGCCATACGCCAAATTTCGATGGGTCGAAAACATCTCTTTGACATTAGCGCAATTGCTCAGGATTCGCTTACAGGTTACGTTCTTGAGGTCGACTTAGAATATTCATTTGCACGATGAGCACATTGACTTGCCATTCTGTCCAATACGTAATAAATTTAGCAAGCAGCAGGATAAACTTTTAGCGACTGTAATGACAAAAAACGTTATGTTATACATTATCGCAAGTTGCAGCAGTACATGCGTCACAGTCTTTATGTAACAAAGATTTATCGCATATTGAAATTCGCACAATCACCATGGTTTCGCGATTACATTGAACTTAATACAAAATTTAAAACGCTTGCGAAGAATGATTTTGAGAAAAATTTATTTAAGTTAATGAATAATGCAGTATTCGGCAAAATCATGGAAACGTGCGCAATATCATTTGTGCAATTAGCACTTATAGCATAATTTGCGGATCCACAAAGGATATTAGACAGCCTTGTAGTTTTAAGTAAATATATTTAGCAGTTTACACGTAACATCAATAGTTTCTTTTTATTACAATTCCTCTTAGCACTATTCGCATCGCGGTAGATCGCCGAGAACACGATATTGCGTATTCTCGGAGCAACAATCTTACCAATAGACACGCGCTGGACAAGGTGTTCACCAATAAAGCACTAGGTCGTGTCACCGCGAGAGATTCAGCTCTAAGCGAGAGAGCTGCCGCTGTTACCGTCTGGGCGAAAGTCAAGATCAAGATCGATGGGCATAAACCAAAGAAGAAGATAACGAGGAAAAAGACAACGAAAAAGTAAATACTACCGATGGCGAAACAAGGCTGCGCGTTATCATTTCTGCCATGTTAGGTGTGCTTGGTTCCTTGACTGGAGGAGAGGCCAGCATGGTGAAAGCGTTAAACAACAGTAAAGCCGCGCGACGTTAGCTCGAGGAGCTGCAACGTCACGATCGCGCGATGGAACAGAGTCGCGCACTGTATCTCGCTCCGCACAATTATAGACGCGGGTATCTCAGCCCCTACAAACGCAGACAGGATATAGCAACAAAAAAAAAACGCCAAAGAACCCTCTACCAACTGTGCCACTACCAACATGCAATTAGATGTGCTCGCGAGACATGTGTGTACCGTATTTTAAAGATGTTTTCATATGTAACGCGTTATTGACAAGCGGCGTGCGCCGAAACGAAAGCGGTATTATGAATCTGGATGCGACGAGGCCTACTACTCACTGGGTAGTGTACGCGAAAAGGAACAACGAAAAGGAACGCATGTTCTTTAATAATTTCAGTAATCTTCAACTGCGCAAGGAACTGTGATGGGAAAGGTGTTACGATAGATAGATAACAATCGCATGTCCTATCAGACGTACGATCAGAACTTCTGCGATGTGCTTGCGGTTTCTACGAACGATCGACGCGCGTGTATTTAAAAAGCGACGAGATGCCACAAAATCTCAGTATTCATCGAAAGTTTTTTCCGTTATGTCGTTGATACTTATGCTGAGCATAACGAAAAGAGCATATGCGGGAAGAGCAGTGTCCTCATGCAAACTACTTTCCTGTCATAAAGTTGTGTGACGACGATTACGAGCTTAGTCTGACGATCTTTGAATCTTATCATACCGAACATGAACGAATCGAACAATAAATTTTATAAAAAATAATTCAACGTTCGATTAAATAAATTAAAATAATCAGTTAAATTAAAATAATCAAAAGGATTCAGAGCAACAAGATATTATTCGCTATTGTTATAAATTATTAAATCGGATAGAAGGTCGGAACGTCTGTATTTTGATTTTAATTGATTTATTTTAATAAATTTTATTTCGGCAAAGACGACATGGAAATTACAATTCCTAGGTTCGTACAAAATGTGAAATGAATTTTTGAAACGTGCGATTTTACGAAAATGTTCGCGCCAAGACGCGCTTAATACTGTTGACGTAATGCGTGGTGACAATAGCAACAATAACACCAATGACGATGACGATGGTGAGGGTGGAGAATACCTGATAACGTCCCACGATGAGATGCGAGATTAGATGCCCACAGGATTAATTTTGGCAAGCCCAACAGTGTCGGATCGTTGCTGAGATTCTCATCAAAGCGTATACGCGACCGCGAAGATAACATGAATTGGACGTGTCAATCAATAATGCATGTAAAGGTTATCCGCGTAGAGTGTAACGTGACCGCGAGCGCGTACTACAATGACAAAAATGCGCACACCATGCACGAATTTTCTCCGAGGGATATGAGATATCGGAAAGACCTGCAAAAGTCATTATCTGCGAATCATTTCACAGAGCATTACGAATGTAATCATATGCATTGTCGACCAAAATGGATGATTGATCGATTTTCGAAGAAAAGAGATCGCTGTCAAATTACATGTGCGACGATAGCGATACCGCGAGCGTGATATGCTCATGTTGAACGGAGCGGAACGCATGTAGAGAGATAACGCATTCTTTAAGGCCGGTAACATCATCGCGACAACGTACTCATTCAGCTGTATCAGGAAGAAGAAATTCAGCTGTCGAGCATTAAATTTTTTAAATCTTTTGGGTTCATGGTATGCAACTTTTGAGATGATTTATATCCTAAACATCAAGAACGCTCTTCAATGATCGCATCGTAAAGTTTGAGACTCACACATACGATCCATTTGTCAACACAAACGATTTAGATACAGTAACGAGATAAGAATATTCACAGTAACAGGATTTATACATGTTGCCGTGCAAAAGCTTTCTATACGTTGAGGGAAAACTGATGAGGGATAGAGAGGTCTAAGATGCTATCGCAGTGTTGGCAAATAATTACGTCGCATTCATGTTTGATGAAATTCGATACGAACTCAACGGTGTGGAGATTTATCGCAACAGAAACGTCAGAGTTACTAGTATCATTAAGAATTACGTGTCGCTAACATATGACAAATCTTTGATTGAGCTGAACGCTAGATGAAACACTAGACACAGAGGAAGGACACTTTAATTTCTGTTTATCGCTCAATATGCTATTGCGAGAATTACAAACGCGTGGTCGTCAACACTTGCTACGAGTTGATATTGATAAGATCGCGCAACGACAACAATTGTCTGATTGGAGATCCGGCGATAGACCTGATGCTTGAATTATTCAAAGCGCAGTGGCAAATGTCACGTGTTATTGAGCGAGATAAATAAAGCGAGATAAATAGCTCGATGTTACGAGCATTGGAAAAGCGGTCATTATCTGAGCATAAGTTTTCGCTCGTGGATTTGTACGAGTATTCTCTGTTACAAAATACGACCAAACATTCATGGGCTATAAAACGGTTACTTAGCTCGAGAAGCGTTATCTTTATTCTACAGACCGATCGAAAGAACAACATATTTTAAAATGCAAGCGTATTCGACGCTTATATTACATGAGTAACGTGAAACTATCTAAATTCAGATTTTTATACAAATTATTGAATTTGGATTTTGATAAAAAAAATATTCCATCCTGTTTGATATATAGGCGCGTTTTCGTAAAGTATATTACGGAATCTACTTCAAAACGCTGTTCAATGTGTTGTCATTTATCGCGAAAAGACCTTTTGCTGCTCATCAAGATTCATTAATTGTTCGCGACAAAACAAATCCATCAAAAACACCACTGCGGATGTACGCATAGAATTTGACTGCAAGGAGAATGTGCCTGCAAATACTACAGCCTATTATTTCATTATACACGATCGCGTAATTTAGTATAATCCGTTAATCAACGTTGTGCGCAAAATCACCTAAATGCATTCTTCAACACGCTATAATATATACGCTTCATCGAAATTGATCGCAGTCTCAAAAAATCGTTCGCCATGACCGTACCAACGTTTATCTGTAAAGATTTATTGTTGGAAAGAAATTTATCATGAAGGAACTGGTATTGAGAAAAGGAGCCATTCTGTCTCACTACATTTTTACACCGTGACCCATGCCACGGAATTTTTTCACAAAATCCGAAAAGTAT
>Ga0157362_1001370_pt1 | contig 10257 bp, 6 predicted proteins | sample AttlaeALBM3_FD_111480 | JGI IMG/M metagenome (GOLD analysis project Ga0157362, IMG submission 111480) | Fungus gardens microbial communities from leaf cutter ant in Ribeirão Preto, State of São Paulo, Brazil - Atta laevigata ALBM3 | ecosystem: Host-associated > Fungi > Mycelium > Unclassified ... | reverse complement strand
TTCCTAGTTCCTAGTTTACGAGAGAGAATCGTATATACATATTTTCCCTTGGTGATATAAAATAGATTATTGAAATGTTATTGATTTGATATGCGGTATCTCAATAATACATAAATAAATAAATTTAATACTAGATACTAATTTATTTATTTATTATTATAACATTTATAATCATAACAAGAATTTATGTCATTCAAATGCCATTTCAAATAATAAGATTGAATACATAAATGTTATAAAAGCATTGTATTTGGTGAAACATAATTAGAAATGTTATGCAATGCTCTGATATAAGCGATGATAAATTGCAGTTGCATGTACAAGGATTTCTTAAAATAGTCGTAAGATCGATCCAAAAAATCAATATAATTCGCGTTTTTTCATTGTGCCTTATTCTTAATGAATGTTTCAAAATAACTATTTTCGGTCAAGACTGAGCGAGATTAAGTAGAATAATATTTCGTAATTCCACAGTATCAAAGTTAATAATGATTTGCCGACAAGAAAAGCATGATATATTTGTCAATCGAGATATAAAGTAGAAATACAGTCACAAGATAGTCGGACTATCTTGTAGATGGGAGTGGTACTTCGATAGCTAACGTCGGGATTGTAAATCGCGTTACAGCTGCTTCGATAACGTTATCAGCGAACTATATTAATGTTCATACAGCCGTCTGTGTTCATATCGTCTTGATATACGTTTCTTATAATTCGCATGTTTTATCGTAATACACATAATATAACTGTCTGTAATTTTAGAATATCTCTTTTACGACCATCGCGATACTTCCATGTATTTAATTTGTAATGTATAAAAGAATTAATAACTTAAATTTGAATTAAAAACAAAAAAGCATATGGTTGGTCGAAATTTAAAAATAAATTTAAAAATGAGACTCGAGTTAAGGTCAAGGACAATAAATCTTCTAAGATAGCAGATGTTATTTTGGATATCGATGGATGGTTTAAATATTCAAAATATTCGGAATTATTTTAGCCGAATTCCGCAGTTGAATTCTGTTCAATATCAAAAATAATCAAATTATTGATTAATTATTCAAATTATAAATGATCGAGTATCCTTAAAATATCTTACAATAGTACAGGCAGTTTTATTTGGAAGCGTTTCGGATTTCACTGATAGGAGAGAAAGTGAGAAAATTACGAACACAAGGTAAATGTAAATAGTATTATTATAATATAAATATTAGAATAGTGATAATGTCTCATTCTCACATCTAATGGTTATACTTAGTGCATTGTAACACGTACCATAAAACTCATACACTGTTTAAAATAAATATCATATTTTCGATGATTTTGAGAGAGAGGAGAATTGAAGAATTGTGACTAAAGGAGAAGTTAAATAAAAATTTACGATTATTTATTAATTATGAAAGTCGTGATTTATTTGAAGGCTTTGGCTTTTATAATTACAATAATTATTTATTAATATACACTATAATTTTAAACCAAAAACAAAATCAATTCTTCATTATTTTAATAGTAAATAATTTCGAATAGCAAAGGTTTCGTTTTTTTTTTTCAAATTACAGTTTATATTGGTAATATTGTTGAATGTTAATTATTGTAATTTGAAGCCAGGTATCTAAAGTATTTTATAAAGACTTTTAATAATTGATAAATAAAAAATAAATTGTTTTTTTATTTTTTTCTGTAGGTGTCCTTTATTGTCTCCTACAGTTTCAATTTATATAAAAAGATCAATGTTGGGACACCAGTGAAATTTCCGCATGTCTTTACGAATGATTTATGCACCCGGATAAATTATTCGTAAAGGCATGTGGTAATTATATAAATGTATCTGAAATCACGTGACTAAAATGTATGCTCTATATGAAACCTACAACTTAATAGCCAACCCTCCCAAAGCGAATATCACGCGGCTAGGAGCATCGGTAATCGTATTACCGTCGTAGTCCGTGGACCAACCGTTCGTTGCCGAGGGTGTGCCGTAACTTGCGTGACTGACGCGTGTTTCGGCCGTGTGCATCGATCTTGATGCGCATCCATTGCGCATCCTGTACCATCGTCGTCAGCGTATCTCCCGTTTCTCGCAGTATCGAGCACGGCCATCGAAACAAACGGGGACGAACTTTATCGACGTCAGATCGCATCCACGTTTCCGTCCTCTCCCGCGGGAGTAGCTCTCGTTAGTCGGCAGTGAAGTGCTTCAGGAACGCCGGCTCCTGACTCTCATCTTATCGCCTTAATGCGATTCGACCAGCATTACGCGGCTCTCGATTTGTCGCCTTCGTCATCGCGCAAATGCGATTTCGTTGTCGGCGCGCTCGAATGTACGGTAATCTATTGAATGTCAAGTGCAGGCTTTCCCCATCGCGGGATTACTTCAGTCCTTCAGTCCTTCGTTGCCGATCCCCGTCACGAGAACACTTTCATTTGCGAGTATCAGATATATCGAAGATGCCAAGGATGATTCATGACAAGGAAGATCTTACTTCGCGAAACGCTGTTTCTCACTTAGCACTTCACATCTCGTTTCTCTTTGCAAGTTTTATTTATAACATGATGAAGGTAAAGTGCAAAGCACAAAGTGGGAAGCTGAAGCAAAGTTAGATATTCATCAAGTAAGGCACTTATTCAGCATTCAGCACTCGACGAGGAAGAAACTTCTCGCGAAATATGCTTTTAGAAATCGGATCAATACATAACAATTGAGAAAGCGCAATTTAATTAAGCAATGTATATAATATTATTCAAAATACTGTATCATTCAATCATATATAAATTTTGATTTTATTAAAGTAAATTTTATTTTTTATAAAATCTTATTCTATACAATAAAATTTAGAAATATTGCATTGCGACGCGGTGCTCAGAAAGCGCATAATGTTCCAATATTAGAGTTATTTTTTTTCTCAAATTTTTTTTTATAAAAGTTATCGAACGAGCATTCGACTCGATTTTTGAGGTCGTTTGAATTTCTTCTCTCTTAATTTAGAATGGACTTTTTTCCGGCAATAGTTTTAGGCTTTTATAGAAAGAGAAGAAAAGAGCAAGAGAATGGGAAGTCTCGATGAAAAATGCTCGTCCAAGAGTTTTCGTTGGAGTGAACTTGACCTGGCTCATCCTGCGGAAAGTCTCTCTCTAGCCACTCCCGCGCGCAAGAAAAAGAGACGGGAAAAATCGAGAACCCGAGGAACGGACAACCCCCGAGTGTCGACTGAAAACACTGCCGGCAATTTTGCGCGACTGTGCCGGCAGGTTGCATACGCCTCTTTTTTTCCCGCCTAGTCGCTCTTCATTTTGCTCCGGTTTTAATTTTCATTCACAGCGGAAAAATCCTGCTACTCCATCTCTCTCTCTAATTTTCTCGAAATTATAGCCGCTCGTTAACATCGTCCGGTTTAGTTGAATAATTAGCGTTTACATTCGTCAGAGGTGGAAATTAACCGGTGTAGTAAATGTCGCTGTGAAACTTTTTAATATACATACCTTGTTTAATGAAAAACTCTTCTGCGACGATTTCAATGTTTGCAAGCGCCGAAAAAGATAATTAATTATATATTTTTAATTTTTCTCTTTTTTTTTTAAATTTATAATTTTTTTTCGCTCGATACTTGTGTTCAACTCGGATATCGTGTATCAAATGAGACAATTGTTTGCCTCAACAAAGTGATCGGTAAATTTAATTCAGTGGCTGAATTTAGACACGTTTCGTTTAAGGCTAGGGATCTGAACTTGAAAGACCAATAGCACGGGTCAAACCCTTCTCTAACCACTAAGTATAAGCCCAAACATATCCTTGTAGACACAGTTTTGTTACATCGTTTTATCGCTCCAAATAACAATAAACTACACATACCTATGTCTGTATCTTATTTATATAAGGCTAACTAATTTGTTTATATAAGGCAAATTATTACTTACATTCTATCTAAAATAGGAAAATATTTTACAAAATTAAATTTGTTGAGATATTAGTTAAAGAAAATTAAGTACGTATTGAATGTATATAAAGATTTTTATTAAAAATTTTGTTAAAATTCGTATAATAAAGATATTGAAGAATTTGAATGTTAGAGAAATTCTATTGTATTTGCGCTGCTCGCATTTTATTATAGATCATTCTTAATTCCAGATAAAGATTTTCGATTTGATATCAAACAAAAATTGCGTCTGAGAACGAGGAACATAAGCTAAATGCAAATTGGGTGCTGACTGTACAAATCGACGATCCTCGATCTTCTGACCCTTTACGCATCGCTCTTTCACGAGGCAAATGGAGAGTCAGATGGCTTCGGTTGTTACTGCTGGTCGTGCCAAAACCGCGAGGTCAAATATCTATTAGCCTCTTTTGTACGGTACGAGTGAAATTCTCGTGCATGTGGTTTTCCTGTCAAACGAATTGATGTATATCGCTATTCGATATTAATTGTCCTTGAATAAAAAAATGACAATCACTAACTATGATTTAACACTTTTTAATAACAATGAAGTAAAAAGGATTGATATAATTATGTAATAAAAAATAGAAAAAAATAAAAAAAATATGTACAATTTTCTAAAATTTGTGTAAACTGCTTTACACTATAGTATTCTTTATATAATAATATAACAGAAAATATTAGAGTAAAATATTTTCATAGAAGATAAAGTTTTGAAAAGAAGATGCTGTATAATCTATGTACAAATAATAATTTTTTTTTTAATTAAATTTTATTAAATATCATGTCAGGCATTTCTAATTGTGCAATAAATTGATGCAATTATCTTATAATGAAAAACATAATCTTTGCGCATACATTAACTTAATTACATTAACTTCAAGCAATGATTCATTAAAATAAGGTATACTAGACCGCGAATACCAGTTAAGGAAATTTCAGAGCGAAAACCGATTAGGGTTAATATATTTAATGTAGCACATTTATTCAATATAATATAATTTTATCCCACATATTAATGAAGTTTAAACTGAATTATTGGAAATTCGGCTTTTATCACAAGTACTCTCTCTACGCAGATCTTCATTTCAAAAAAATATTGATAACTTTTTATAAATAAATAACAACTAATATAACACAGAATAAGTAAATATTTATAAAATGCTTATCAGTATCAATAAATATTAATGATTATCATTGATTAATTTAATAATGTGATGTTACATTTCCAATTTTAACATAAAACTAGACCGATAGTCATTTTAAGACCAGTAATAAATAATTTATAGTTCCAAAAACATAAAAATGAAATGTATATCTATAATAAAAATTATTATTGTGCATAAAATTCTGTCCTATGACCAAAAATATAAAAATTTATTAACAAACAAATTAATACAACACAGTACGAGGTTAGCGTAAAATGTACAACACTATTAAAGTTTCCTTCATTTACTGAAACTCATTATGTACACAGCACTCGTAGGCTTGCTAAAGTCGAAATTATTCTGTCATAAATCTCAAGAATTAGTCAAAGCGTAAATTTCGCAAGATATCTGTCCCACTACCGTAGTAACTTACAGAACTCAGGATTAGGGTAACAACTTAACGTAATTGATCGCTCGAACTTCCAAGTCTTATGACTCAACCCCATCGTCTTGCTATCGTGTCAGCCCTCGTCGCTTCACTCCTCCGCCCTTTTCACCTTTCCTTAATCCCTTCACGCCTAAAAACGGTCGAATTCAAGCCGTATCACATTTCCACAATTTCCGTCTTTCCAACTCGACTTGCGGATTATTTCGTTCTTCTTCAGTTGCCACGGTTTGAATGTAATTTTGGCATGCACGTCTGCAGAGAACAACGCTAATGAGATCTGCAGGACTAATTTTCGTTTTGCTTTTCAAGTCTAACTTTCCGACATATAATATTGCCGCCAGCCCTCCCTTATAATTCATTTCTCTCTTTCTCTCATCATTTTTCTCTTCTTCTCTTTTTGCTGCCGGTTTTCTCTTCATATTTCGCTGGTCTATCCTACGAAACCTGTATTGATCGCGTGCACGTGTGAACAACGTTATAAAGGTTAATGCGTTTGATCGTTTTGTGAAATACATCAATCAATCGTTCGATTTTCTAGAAACTAAAAACTGAGTAGTATCTAAAACGTACATGATTGATATTTTATTTAAATTTTATAATTATATATGTAGACATGTAGAGTATATGTAACTAATTTAGAAAAGATCTTTGGAAATGTTCTTATATAGCAGTTGTACTAATGGACAAAAATTGAAAAGAATGTGCAACGTCTGTAACAAATCCTATTCAAGATAGGGTCGTATCACCATTATTTCGTAATGATGTTAGTATCACTTTCACTAGAACATCGCGAGATAAATTAACGTCGGTACTGCCGTGCCTTAACGAGTAGTTCCTTAATGCACATTGTTATCCTTACATTGAGGAAGGTTTATCTTCTGGATTTTTAATTAAAAAGAAGAACAGACGCACATATTTCATGAGGCTTTATTGCGGGACCAAATTTTAGCGAAATTATTAATTGACTGAAGTATTAATAACTTTAATAAATCATTTAAAATGTATCGATTAATAGTTAATTAGAAAGTTAATAATTAAATATTAATAATTAATTAATTCTTTGATTAGAGTTAATTTAATATGTAAATTAGGAAAATCAATGGAAGCATTGTTTTATAGAAAAATTTTATCGTTTTATAATAGATACAAATACAATCACATCTTAAAATATGAATATATTTTAAACTTACATCTAAATTTATATTATTACATTATCTACTTTAATTATCTGTTTTACGTTATTTTTTTGTTTTTCTTTTTCGAAAGTTTTCTTTTATCTTTCTTTTATCTTTCAATTTTTTTATTTGCGAATGTGTTCCTACTCGCATCATTGTCATCAAACTTGCGAGCGAAAGTGAAGTTACTTCTGATTGGTTGCTCTCATTGGTGTGGAGTTTCATCGAACCCAATTAACGCGAATCCATCACGTGTCAAACGATGTGCATTGCCGTACAAGAAAGAGGCAACAGTTAACCTCGGCGAGCAGCTTTCGAGGGCGCCGAGAGAAGGGCTCCAAACGATGGGTCGTGACGGTAAGGGCTCTAGAATTATCACAGTGCAGCCCCCTTACCTCTATCTCGGGACCCTTTCAAATGGTTCCTTTCTTCGGTCCATGTACGTGTGCACATGTATGATCATTTGCACGAATATATCGTAGGGCGATGACGAGACCCCCCCCCCCCTACAAAGGGACATATAAGTAACTATCTCCCCGGCCCAGACAATACACTTTTCTCCATTAGCAACCGCCCTTCTTCCTGCCTATTCTTCGTTTCTCAAAGATCTTTCGTCCTTTCTAGAATTCAGAACTTTAAGTGCAAAGTATATTTTCGTTTTCACTAAATATACGCAATATGTGTAGTAAATGTTAGCTAAATCGAAAGTAATAATTAATTGATTTTATGTACCTAAATATTTATGTAAATATTTAATATTATATTATATTTATTAAATACTTCTTTACTTCAAAAGTGACACAAGTTGTCACATGATTTTTATCATAATTTTCGAATTATTACCTATGAATGAGACGTGTGAAATTAGTCCCCGAAGTTTAAAAAAAATTAATTTTCTGTAGCTTATTCGATTGTTCATTGATTGTACATGTATACACCTTTCGAATTTTCATTTGCACACTTCTGGTAAAAAAGTTATTAAAAAAACAATTTTGGGAGGGCTAATTTCACACTAGCTCTGCAACTACGAGCAAATTAACTCGATTAATTAACGAGATTTAACTCGATTTAACTTCTCAATCGATAGATTTTCGTTCGCACATTCCGCAATAATCAATGGATTTTTTATTTACATATCTTTAGTTAAAAAGTTATTAATAATCAAAATTTTGAGAACGGTTGACTTAGATAGATAAATTAAAATCGCATTTTACTATATTTATAAAATCATGGTGAAAAAAATCAATTTTTGTTTCGGAATGTGCAAACAAAAACCTATCAATTCATGTCATTTTGAATATAGTAATTGCGATTTGAACTTATCTACTTGAGTCGATCGTCCTCGAAACTATAACTGTCAATCATTTTTTAACTAAAGATGTACAAATGAAAAATCGATTTGTTTTGGAATGTACAAATGAAAGCCTATCGATTAGCTAAATTTAATTTGCTCGTGATTGGGGGGCTAGTATGAAATTTGAAAATCCTGAAGTTATTCTTTTAATAACTTGATTGAAGTATGCAAAACAAAATTTGAAATGTGTGTATAATTGTAGAAGCAATGAGGTTGCGACATTTTTTTCGATGGATTTCTGAATGCAGCTTACTCACCGAGCGTTCTTATTCATTAGTTCTTATTCATGGATTCACAAATAAAAATCAATCGCTAAATGAGTAAGCTGCATTCCAAAACTCGAAAAAAAGTCTCGTAACCTCATTGCTTCTAATCATACATGCAAATGATGAGCAATCGAATGAGCTATAGAAAGTTATTGTTATGATTTTTTCAAAAGTTAAGGGCCAACTTCACACGGATATAAAAAAGTTAAATAAATATTATTCCATCAGAAGTAATTAATTTAATTTTAATTAAAATTCATTATCAAAATTATCATAAAAGTATTGTTTTTAAAGATTATAAAATAAAAATGACAAAAATGACATTCATATTAAGAATTAATGTATTCTTTTTATCAATATTGATTAGACAATATTTTTTTTTGTTAAGTTGAAAAATATTTTCCTGTTTCTGAGAAATTTAATTTTTTAGTTATATCACTTTCGAAATAAGAGAATAATATCTTCATCTGAAAAAAATATCAGAAAAATTTGCTTAATATGTTATTAGCATTCAATTAATGTATATTATTAATATTTTCATATCAAAATAACATCACATAAATTTTTTCATAAAATGGAAACGTGAAAAATGAAAAATAAAATACAATATATGGTGAATTAAAGACGTTCTGATTTGTTGTGATATTGTGAAATATTTAAAAATATTTAGAAGGAATGAGACATGGGAGAAGTTTTAAGATGTCTTGTATTTTAAGAAAGCACACGAATATGTTATGAATATTTCATAGTTCTGAAGTTAAGATTGTAAGATGTCGATGTGTTAATATAAGATAATGTATACTAATATATGAAAATAATGTAAAATGGTGCTTTATAAACGACGTCAGTAACCGGGGCAGTAGATGATTTTCTTTCCGTTGAATTCAAGCAACGGCGCGAGTGGTGCGGAAAGATGAAAAGCCGAGTGAATTAAAAACGTTCGTTTTCTTACCGGTGTTCGTAAAAGCCACATTTGCCTAACCATACGAAAAGGGAACCGACGAGTTAAGCCCGATTTATATTCCGGCTAGCACGGCAAACAATCTCGAAAACTTCTAACCTCATTGCCCCGCCGCACCGCGTCCGTGTCCCCACCGAGAGAATTCCGAATCAGCATTTCCCGCCTACGGAGCTTTAAGCTTCTCTCCGCCAACTTCAGAAAATCTCTTCGAAATCAGTCTCTCTTTCCCGGTCGCTTCTTTCTTAAATTGTGGCGATGTTGAATTCGGTGCGCCCGCATGGAGAAGACAGGCATCACGAAAAAGGGAGACATAGAATGAAGGAGAAGAACGGTAGCGAAAATCGCGGAACCGCAAGCTCGGCGAAAGTCCGAAACTCATCTCGATTTTCGCTTTCGAATTTTCACGCTTTCCGACGAAATAATGGACCTTCGGGTTATCGTTTCCCTCGGGAAATACATTAGCTGAAACGTAAGCATTGCGGGCAGATGTTACGCAATAATAATCATTAACTTTAAGATAAAAAAGATTCTCTTAAAATGTGTATATTATCTAATGTATTACGATAAATAAAAATAATAAGTAGAAAAAATAAACTACTTGAAAAATATTGCTTCTTGCTAAATATTCGAATGTTATATCCTATTTTATATGATATTATAAAAAAGTTTGGCCACAAAATTTTTAATTAAACCAAATTTTAGTTTATCAAATTATTATTATTCAGATAACAAGCTAATATTATTTATCATTATTTTGATGTCAAAATGATATTAAAGATGTTATTTTAACGTCAAAATTACGTCAGCTTTCTACTTGAGTAGAGTATTAAAAAAAATAAACCCGAGAGAGAGAGAGAGAGAGAGAGAGAGAGAGGGGGGAGAGAGAGAGAGAGAGAGAGAGAGAGAATAAAGAGAAAATGTATAAGTTATATATTATTAAATAACAAAACACTGTGTATAAAAAGATTTTTAT
>Ga0157362_1001369_pt1 | contig 10259 bp, 6 predicted proteins | sample AttlaeALBM3_FD_111480 | JGI IMG/M metagenome (GOLD analysis project Ga0157362, IMG submission 111480) | Fungus gardens microbial communities from leaf cutter ant in Ribeirão Preto, State of São Paulo, Brazil - Atta laevigata ALBM3 | ecosystem: Host-associated > Fungi > Mycelium > Unclassified ... | reverse complement strand
ATTTATCCTCGGTTGCATTCGGCAATAAAGTTTTCCCATTGAAGATCCAAGTGAAATGCGGCAATGGAGATCCTCGCGCTTTACAGAACAATTGGACGTTTATTCCTTTGTTCGCCGCTGCCTTTCGCGTCAGCGGGGTGTTCGTCATTTCTGGTTTAACTGCGCATAAAAGTACCAGTAAATTCTTTATTACGCACTTTCCGATATATGAATTGCGCACACGAATATATTTCGAGAAGTTTTGCATATATTCCACGTGTATATCTATAACTGCTTTTTTTATTACGATATGATTAAATGATATTTTTGCAACAATTATAGAGCCAGCGACTTATTATTATTAATTATTATTGACTATTATTGACTATTATTGATATTATATTGGCTGAAGCACAATTATTGTAATAATAACATTGTAAATTTAATTATTAATATCTATAATTAGGGTACTTTTAACTAAATTAATATAATTGTTTATTGTATAAATACTAAGCTTAAATAAATATTAGTAGTCATTATTATTAGTTTCATATAGAAATTTTTCAATTTTTGTTTCAAAATTTTTGTTGCTAAATTCATTGCTCGTGTTTACTCTTTTTCTAAAAATATAGTAATAGTTAAAACCATTACTAAATGATGTATTACAATTGAATTCACATGATACAGCAATTAAATTGTCGTATGATACAATATTTAAATTACTAAATTGTTATTAAACTGAATCTATCCAATTTTTATCGTCCATTCACGCTTAGAATTTCTCACGTAGAATTCGACAGTATTTATCATTGTAAATAATTAAAGTAAAATCCTTTACGTACAATTAGTAATAAACAGAATAGGATCCGATGTTATGTTGCCAATGCCATTGTTGACCTTGCATCGATACTCGCCAACATCTTCTTGGCTGGGATTTTCTATGTGAAGATACGACGTCCGATTAATGAATGATGTCGAGTAACGTCCCGGCAGCTCAGGATTCGATCCTATTTTCTGCCATGTGACATACTCGTCGCCGATCGGACTGCCGTCGACTTCACAAAACAGCTTTGCTTCGATACCCGGTGGGTAAACTATCCCCGACGAGGAAGTACGCTTGATTTTAGCTGGATCTGGAGGATATAGTGAATAAAATGAGTTATAATTTGCATATTAGCGAGAACAATTTTAGACACATACATTAAAAGACTTTTTAAAATCACTTGATGTCTAAGAAATCACTATAGAAGGAAGAGAAAGAGAAAAAAAATATTAAAGAAGATTAAAGTAATTATAAGAAATTCGACAAAAAAATTAGAGATAGGAAATTGTATAAATAATTAAAATAAAATAATTTATATATATATATAATATATCATCATCATCATATCATATTATAATAAATAAAATAGGATTCGATATTATTACACATATTAGCGAGAATAATATATTAAAAAGATTTTTTAGAATGATTTTTTAGAACTTGATATCTGAAAAAATAATTATTAAAGGAAGAAAGAGAAAAAGATATTGTAGAGAAGATTAAAGAAAGATTAAAATAATTATATAAAATTCAACAAAAACTTAGAGATAAAAAATCGCGTGAGAGACAGACTCTTCAGTTATATACAAATAGATATTAAAGTCAATACAATTTTTTAAGATATCAAATACTGCTAATTTCTTTTAGCATGAAATCGTGATGACATTGTATTATAATAAAATTTATTTGCAAACTGATGCATTGATATTGTTCACTTACACTGCACGGTCAAATTTAGCTGGTAAAAGGTGGTTCCTTCCTTGTTCAGTGCTTCGCATATGTATGTACCGGCGTCATGACGATCCAATCTCGTGATATTTAGCGTAGAACCGTGTGCTGTTATTCTCTTACCGTTATTACCCAACGGTAGACCATCCCTTGTCCACGTGTATTCCGTCGTGTTCGGATTGCCCCTTGCCGATACGGAAATTACAAAAGGCTCTCCTTCCAGGCCGGTTAATTCGTAAGGGTCCAACGGTGAGAATATCGGTTTGTCTGAGGAACAAAAAAACAAGTTCATTATAATATTTTATTTTCATAATTAAGCAAGATATTAAAAAGACGAATATACATTTGATATAATTTTCAAATAAGCACATATAATATCGCAAAAAGACATGTAAATAAATCTTTTTAAAATTTACTATTCAAAATTACTATTTAATAAAACTGTATAGCTTCATTTTTTTTTGTTTATACAAAGCTTTGAAGCTTAGTTATATAATTTTACTTTTTCCATTTTCTGGATATAATCATGCAATTAAAAAATTTAAACAATCCATATATTGTTATTCGAACAGCGAGATTATAATTTTAAAAAGGATGGAAAGGCTGTTAAATTTACATATCTATTTATTACCTATATACTATATATATTTAATATTTTTTAATATGATGTGCATATCAGTGTATTTTTAATATGTTTTTATAACAAACTTATAAAAATAAATAGCAGATTAATTGTTCTCCCTTCACAATCTCTATGCATTCTTTTCAACTCATTTATACTTCGATTGATTGTTATTTTACGCCGTTGTTATTGTACAGACGAGGTATCATGAATAAAATGCAAATAAATTTATACCAGAGCGGAATCCAATATATTCAGGGAGAAAGGGAAATACTACCGTGCATTCGCGCTCTGGGGAGATTTCCGGGTTGAATGCACTCGCGCTACTCGTATAGTCGGGCACGATCGTCGTGCATGAATGCTGATCTTCGCAGGTGTACAGATTATGTCGTTAAGAGCGATCTACTTAGAGTCTACACTCACATAGCACATCCAGTGTTGTAGCGTCGTGGCTAGATCTCCCCAATTCGGCATTCTTGGCCTCGCAGGTGTACACTTCGCCGTTCATGTCCTCGGTTAAATCTAGTGTGAGCTCGACGGACGAGAGGTAGCCGCCGTGTAATCCGGGCTTGGTGCTGTTTCTAGTGCCGGGTACCGGTATCCCATTCTTCCACCACGACATTTCGGCGGCGGGATTGCTGCTGCTCGATTCGCAGATTAGGCGTCCCTCCTGGCCGGCGTGAAAATCCTGGGGCTCGCGGTTAATCTTCACCCTCTCGGGCGGAACTGAAGAGGGTGAAAAGTCAACAGTTTAAAAATATCATTGCGCCGAGATTCTCGATTCGCGACGTGAAGAAAAAGAGAATAATTATAACGTCGTTCAATCACTTCTATGTGGTAGCTTTTCTTACTGGAGAAACTTAACGTCTCTCACTCGATCTAAGTGACCCCACGATAAAAACACACAAAAGGGTTCTGATAATGAATATACGGGATGAGTCATATCTTACAATAGACTTTTAGCACGAGAACTTTGAGCAGGGGGATTTCGGTGGCGGAATTCGTCGCCTCGCATCGCACGTGAGCATTGTTGTCGGACGCGTTGACGAGTATCGCCAGCTCGCTCGAGACAGCATGATTTCGCTGTCTCACTGTGCCGAGTACCTGCATTATAAGACAATGTTAACGTAACTATCTGTATCCGTATTGGCGGATCTCAAAGTTGATTTAGAGATCAAGATGCTTGCAAAAATTAGAAAATTTCAAAAGTACAAAAAAAATCTATATAAATTATAAGATTTTTTAGATCAAATTTAAAATGAATAATTCTTATAATTATCGATATATATATTTCATTGTTTTTTTCCGAAATTCTTTTCTTCCTGAAAATTTGAGAAAATCGCAAGAAGAATTAATGTCATTATTTTGTGTAATTATAAAAATTAAAACTTTAAAAAGCGAGAGATTTTAAGATTTCTGTTCAATACACTACAAGGAATTTAAAATAATGAGGAGTTTTAATCTCTAGATGCAAGATTGTTTCCAAATTTAATTAAACGTCAGTCGTAAGAAAAACAAACGCATTTGGAATTGGATAATCCATTAAATTAATAGATTGATTACTTCCGTCATTATCATGTCTTTAATAATTGATAAATATTTGAAACGGAGAAACGAGGAAAGAATTTTGCATTTACAGTTTCATGTTTTTTGAGTTTATGTGATAATCCGCCACTATTAAATTTACGACGATCCTTTGTACAAGTTCACGTACCTTGCGGTCGTTTTTGTACCATGTTAACGTGGCCAATGGATTACCCGCCGTAGCGGTGCACATGAGCTTCAACACTGTTCCAGCAACTATCGTTGTGCCCTCTTCATATCCGGTGACGGTTAATTTAGAAGGTGGATCTACAAAATCAAATAAGTTCAATCATAACCGGTTAATTACTCTTTTTAAATATCCACGCATTATGCATCTCTGACATTTGCTACACTGAGAAAAACGTCTCTGGTTAAAAATGGACGAATCAAAAGATTTTGATTGTATTCAGAATTTCTTATCTCAACCAGAATTCTAGTAGATTTAACCAGAAAATTCTGATTTATTCATTTTCAATCAGAATTCCAATTAATCCAGACATTTTTCTCATTATATACATATATACTCATGCATGATTTAAAAATATTTTTATCGAAAGTCAAAATGCGAATGTGAGTGAAAAAAGAATTTATACAATATAAAATTTTTTTACACCAGGAATGAATGTACAATAAAAAAGCATCCAAATTTTTCCTTCATTTTTGTTATGCTATAATATGCGTTTATCGTTCGTCTTTGCTTTGTTTGTCGTCTTCATCTCCCTGTTCACCGAACATTCGGTAAAAGGTTTATGATAAGGATTATTTTATTGTAAGGATTATTTGTTGAATTCAGTTACGCTATTGAACACGAGTGGCATTCGTTATAGTCTCGGATTGCCGAATGCGGTATTGATTGGAGGCCACTAATTGTTTAGTATATTCAGACAGCGAATAATTTTAATGCATGTAATTACAAACTGAAAACGCAGTTGATTATACAAGGATTATTTATTTATGGCGGAAATTAATGTCGGTCGATTACGGTTGTATTATTGCGAGAGTGTATCATACGCAACATGACGTAATGTCGAATATGTTAAATGAATTCTGACCATCCGATTTACGAAATAGTGTACGTTTTGGGACTCTGGATAACAATGGCCAATTAATTTGTCATCGCGTGCCATGAAGATGTCAACGGGAACAACAACAATAATTGTTACCCAATTTTCTAAACATGTTTTACAAATTGATCATTAAAAAGATTTTTCGACAGCTTGAGAAGAGTACTTGCACGCGTTATAATGTTTCATTTTAGAAATGATCATTTTAACTTATCTTGAACACAGTTTTGCTTATTTTATTATACGCATTGGAATTATATATTATCTGGCAAAGAGTATTTTTAATCAGAAGTTAAAAGAAGAAATAAATCTTCATATGAATGTTATTTTATATTATATTAATTATGTTGTTTACGTTTTAATTAAAAATATATTAAATATCGGTTTACCTCTTTAACGAGAATATATCCATGAAGAGGATTAATTGCATAAATGAAGCGAAGAGATAAATAATGAACTGAATTTCATTTTTCGTTTTAATTATGTTAATCCTACCTTATTTTTATCTTAACGAGGATTTATCTGACGCGCGGCCGCGTCAGATAAAAAATTTAATATCGACAATTGGCAATTGAAAGGTCCTTCCGTAAAATATCTCATACAGTAGTTTCGGTGTATCCAGTACGAGTCTTTGACGCGGAACGGAAATTAGATTTTCGCCGCGGGCGAGAAGAGCGGTGTCTCGTTACAACTGCAATGTGTCCGCGTGATGCGCTTGTACCGAATGCCTGGCGAAATTGTATGATAGAGAAGAGGAATGCTCACATATCACGTTGATGGTGTGCGTGCCGACCACATTCTCCGTGAGCTTGGCGTTGGAAGCGTGGCAAATGACGACGATACTGCGGCTCTTGCGATTAATGCTGAACGTCACGTTCGAGCTGGTGATCCAGCCACCGTTCGGTGCCAGCTCCGTCTTCGAGGCGTTGCTCTCGAAATTATGCCCGTCCACCGTCCACTTTATATCCGCGGGCGGATTCGAGTTCTCCGTCGTGCAAGTAATGAGCACCTGGTCGTCCGCCTTCGCCTCGGTCGGACCGGTGATGGTTACTCCGGCAGGCACGACTGTAGAATCATAAAAGTAAGCGCGTGAAAAAATTCGAATTGGTTGATCTGAATCGGATGGATTCTTCATAAAAACTCATGATGGAAATGGTAAAAAAAAAGGAAAGATACATTAGAAAAATGTCTGGTTGGATTAATTGGAATTTAATTATTAATTGGATTTTCTGGTTGAAAATAAACGAATCAAAACTTTCTGGTTAAAATTAATACTATTCTAGTTGAGACAACTGGAATTGATACAATCAGAATCTTCTGATTCTTTTATTTTTCAACAGACATTTTTCTCAATGTAGATATAAATACTTCATTAATTTGGAGCAAAAGCAGATCCAGAATAAAGTGAATATATGCTCTCTAAATTCTTTGAAATTAATTTCAACTAAAGAATTTAGATAGTATGTAAAAGAAACAAAAACGAAAAATACCAAAAGAAAAATAACGAAAGACTTAAATTATTAACTCTTCGAAGTTACACTGTGGGAACGATACACTTGAGTATAGCATACCCAACTTAATTCGATTTTCATAAAAACTTTCATAAAAATGAACACTTTGTAAAGATTCTTGACTGAGATAATACTTTTTTTACAGATTTTTAAAATGCATATACATTGTAAAGAATTTTTTTTCAATCAGAACGTTAGATATTAAGGAACATAACGAGCAAATATGTCTTTAATAAAAAAGTTATAATCAATAGAAAAAGAATTAGAAAAGCATTGAAAAAAGAAAGCCGGATATGCCATCTAGAATAGCATCAAGATTTAGATTTGAATTTTGTATTCTTGATATCCCGCTAAGCAAATTTCCGGGAATCAAAGTCACCAACATTTGAAAAATTAATATCGTTTGCTGCCGTCAATTTTCATTTTTCATGGCCGTAAAAAAAATGAAATATAAAGTTTACCAACAGGCTGTCAATATCTGTAACAGTACTGTCGACAACCGTTTACTCTTAATCGTAAATGTACGATAAGCCAGAGCCGTGGTATTTTCTAGTTTTATCTCATATATCACGCGAACATAAAGTTAGCAAAATTTCAATTTGGGTAACGCGAACGTAGCCTCAGTGAAAATAGAGAAGCGGAATTATTTATGTAGCTGTTCCGTCGGCAAGAGATCGTCCATACGCTGTGCAACCTTAGTGCAATACTATGCTTTGCGGCAAAATAATGGTGAGTGCCACAGACAGGTACCAGGCAACGTTAATATTCTAACACCTTAAATACGTCTCAAGTATTATTCGCGAAAAAATACGCATTCTATAAGAAATTCAAGAACAGAAAAGAGCAATAAAAAAATAATCCATATTTTTCCATTCTTTTTATACCGCTTTTTGAAATTAGCATCTGAGATTAATTTTATATCAATTAAATCATTCTCGAAAATTATTAATTCATTAAGCTATATAAATAAAATTATCGAACATAATTATGAATAAATTAAATTAAGATATTTTGCGTTATTCATCATATTAATACAAAAAGGATCATAACATACAATTACATAGGGATTAGTATATATGCATTTATTATTAAATGTATTAAATGTATTAAAAATTAAAAGTCCATTAGTCCGATCTTAATATAAGAGATGATAATAACATGCAATTATATGAAGGATGGGTGTAACGTATACAGGGAATGAATGCAGGGACAGAGGGCATTCTCAGAGCATTTCTCGAAATGCAATTTGCAACGTTTTACCGCTACCTAATCGCGTGCAATTATCGTAGGCTCGCATACTTACACAGTACGGTGAGATCGACGTGTACTTTCATGGGTTGCACACTCATGATGTTAGAGACCTCGCATCTGTAGCGAGCCTTGTCGTCCTCCGCTCGGGCGATGAACGAATACACGTTCTCACTGACGCCTGGTCCTCTGCGATGGGCTGCCGTGACCTTCTCGTCGTTTCTGTACCAGACAATTTCCGCCTGCGGATTTCCGCCGCGTGATCGACAGGCGAGCTCCACATTTTGACCGCGTTGCACAGTTTCACCTTCGGTATAGCCCTCTATGTACGGTGGACCAGGTGGATCTGCAAAACAGACACCGCCGTTGCGCTTATATAGAGGCGTCGTGCTAACGAAACTTATTTGAAAACATAATCTGGATAATTGGGATCGAAAGTCATTTTCAGCTCAAAGTGACGATGTGTATGTAAGATTTGAGAAGAGCTCTATATATACTTCTGTCCGTATCGCGCATTTAAATTCTGTATATATATTTGGCGAATTGCGATTCATTCCGAGGATTACATTGCGTAATAAATTCAACCCAACTTGTTACATGAATTTCAGCAATTTGGTGAAACGCTAAATAATTTTACTATTACCGCGATACACATTATAGCATATTATCTAAATTGTCAAAGTTAACCTCTTATTATTCTATTTTATGATAGAAAGCATTTATTCGCATACAAATAGAATTCGCGTCATTTTCCTGTACAAATAAAGCATTGTAAAATTAAGGATGTATTACACGATTTTTTTAACGAAATGAAAAAAATTATAGATTTTTTTATATTGTATTTATATAAAAGTAATATAAAAAATTTGGCGATGATTTAGAATCTGGATTTAAAAATTAAATTAATAAAAAAGATAAACATGTTCAAAAAATAATTAAAATAAAATGAGAAAATTGTCATTTAAACTATAAAATTACATTGTTAAGTATAAATATTGACCTTATTGAATTGTTTTATGCGTATATAACATTCATTTATATATGGAAAATATAAATTGCCAATTCTATTTTTTGCAGACAGATTATACATCTAATACATCCTTAAAGACAGCAGAATTTGAAATTAAAGTCGACTCGATAATGTTTATACGAATTCTAATTTCGTGTAACACATGTTTTTCGCGACAATATATTAAGATAACGCGTCATGACATAAATGATGACGCGGATGCATGTTTTTGTAGCAAATATAATACGTTATCGTACTTACAGAAAACGGAAAGTGTAATGGTAGCCCGCATAGGCCTATCTATGGGAATTGCCGGGTGGCTGGCCTCGCAGGTGTAATCCATCCCATTATCATCCGCCGTAGGCATGATGGTAATAGAACCATGAGTGTCGTATTTGAGCAATTCCTTCGTCTCCCCAGGCTTCTCTTTGTCTGAAACATTGTCCACGCAAATCGCGAAATAAATATCACCTGTCACCTGCTTCTACTTTATAGCGAAATTTAAATTACTTTCCTTTGACTAGATATTATTTTTTTGTTTCACACGTTACTTGATGAAGATTTCAAGAATATAGAGTAGCAAGTTGCCGTAAATTTCAGTTGTCATTTACTGTTATTTAATAGCAGCAATTAACCACTTTTCTTTAATGTTTTATTATTGTTTGCTTTTTGTTTGCTTTTGTTGCTAATTTAACAATTTCGAGAAAATGCAGATGATGACACATCAATATTTTATTAATTGTACTTTCTTAAAATTTTTCGAAAGCTGTCCCAAAAAATTATTTTCAATATTTAAATTACATACATTTATATTACGCGTCTTTAAAATTTATAAAATCAATTTTAAATATTTAAAAAAAAAATTAGAATATAATCGGCTGTATCGTGTATATCGTTCATTGATAAATGAATGCTTGAATTTATAGCAAAATTAATTTCAATATCGAGCGATATCGATTCTTGAATGTGGCTTTAATCGCTCAATTATTTGTGGGAATTGTCAAATTAATTCAAGATTCATAAAGAAAGTTGAATTATTCATAAATGACGTGCATAAAGATAATTTACATTACAGTCGCGAGTATACGTAACGTTACGCGAGAAAGATACTCGCGATGTGAATCTCTTTTTAAATCTCCGTTAAAAGCTTCGGACAAGCTTTTACAGCGAAAGCACGATGCATGACTCTTTATTCCGCGCGCTACAATCCACACGGTTTTTGGAGACACAAATGCCGGAGATACAAACGCTCTCAACGGGGTTTGACTGGATGCGTAATGGTCGAGGAAAGATTGCTGCTAGAATGACGAGCGAGATGTGAGTAAAGCATCGTAACAAAGGAAACAATGACGATCGCGATTTATTTCTGCACGTAGACTTGCGTTTCACGCTGTTCGCAGCCTCGCTGTTGTTAGATAGAGCGCATCTAATAGCTTTATATACTACAAATCCAAGTGTGTAAAAAGTGACT
>Ga0157362_1001368_pt1 | contig 10260 bp, 4 predicted proteins | sample AttlaeALBM3_FD_111480 | JGI IMG/M metagenome (GOLD analysis project Ga0157362, IMG submission 111480) | Fungus gardens microbial communities from leaf cutter ant in Ribeirão Preto, State of São Paulo, Brazil - Atta laevigata ALBM3 | ecosystem: Host-associated > Fungi > Mycelium > Unclassified ... | reverse complement strand
TTTTTTTCCATTTTATAAAAAATACAATACAAAGATTCGCTTTAATCGTCTACAGAAATGAAACCACGCGATGAATTCCGCTCAAAATTTGACAGTAATCAGCTGAGAGATGCTTGTCAAAAAGTAATGTGACATGACACTGCGAGTGCCCTCTGACAGATTTTCTAAGAACTTATTAACTTGTCCTCGTATAGAGCTAGATAATATTACTCCATCAGTTAGCAACAGTGAACACTTAACTTTATTAAAAAATCATCAAAATGTCACAACTAATAGTTTTAAAAAATTGTTAAAATGATGACAACTAAAAGAATGATTTTTTTTAAGAGTCATGAAAAATAACAATTGATCATGTTAAGAATATTATTTGAAGATATTATTTTATTATTTTTCAATTTTCTGTCAAATTAAAAAACAATTTTTCTCTTTTTTAAAACTTAATTTTTTCAGTTGTGTCACTTTGATATTATGAAAATAAATCTGATTGAATGTTTAGAGATCTAATTAGTCTTTAATTATTCGAATTTAATCTAGTTTTGTTATGATAACTGGAATTTCATTGTATCTGTTTAGATAATTATCATATCCTTTCTTCGTTTTTTTTTTCATTTTTTAAAAGTATCTCAAGTTATTTTTTACTCAAGATATGCCATCACTTACTCAGGAAGAACTTTGCGCCCAGTTTGTGCACGAAAAGGGGTAGAATGATCGAACCAGGGATGCACGCAAGGCCAATGTATACGGTGTGCAAATAGACGGAGGGCGCAATTATCGTGTCGCATCCATAAGGGTCGAAAAAGGTCGTATTATCTGACAAGGCGGATACTATACACACTGACGTCGTCTCGCCAGGATTCGCATGCTCGAACTGCTCGAACCTTGAAAACAATGCAAAGATTATGGATTATTACTGAAATATTACAAAATAATCATGAAGTAAAGAAGATGAAGCTAAGAATACAAAAAGATAAGAAAATGAGAGTTTAAATGAAATTATGGGCGCACAAGAAGAAATAAAGGAAAGAAAAAAAAAATATAAAAAGAAATTTATTTTTAATGGAACAAAATATTGTTTGGACTTTCAAATTTACAACTATCAGATTCTAAAAAAAATTCTGTCATTTTTCCAGAATTACAAAGTATAATATCTTGGTATAGGCTCCAACGAATAAATCTAAGAATAAATGTAAATCTTCTTGAGAAAAATTGACAAACGTTTCAATCCTTTCGATTGGGTCTTATAGAGGTTTCAGTAAAAATAAAAATAAAAATAAAAATTAGTGATTTATAAATTTAATATAAAAGATGCGATGCGAAGCAAATTGGAATATCGTTAACATATATTCACAAACTGATAATAATGCTATCTGTTGTATTTAACAAAGTATTCAAATCTAACATTTATCTGTGATTTAATAAAGTTGAATAAGTCATTATAACATAAATCAAATCAATAAAAGCTTACGTATAATAATGTTAATGATGATATGTGAGATAAGATGTTAGCATAAAGAGTATGTGAGATGTCAAAATCACTTGTCGTTACTCATAGGTATAAAACATAGTGATAAATAAATATAATATAAATATAATATGTTAATAAATAAATACAATATATGTACATGCTTTATACAATAAAAAGAGAAATAAAACATGGAAATGTCAAAATTTTTTAAATAGATCTTAATATAATGGATCTAGAAATTCTGTGTCCTCCTTTAGCCCATTTTTTGTTTGTTAATAAAAATTGATTCTGAAAATAAGTCATTTATTATAATTCTTTTCTCTATCTATGATTTTTGTATGATTCCAGTCAAAATCATGATTATGTTACAATCTCTATTCAGAAATTACGGATTTTTATTTCGTGTTCCTTTTGATGTGATTGCGATGTTCATCTAATCTAGTGTTCTTAAGCAATCATTTCGTCTATCTTACGTAGATGCATTATTCCTGATAAGATCACATTCCTGACAATTAATGACTCTGTATACTACGTTGATTTGTAAAAGAGATATCTATTTATCTTTTTGATTTCTAATGAAAGAATTCAGTTTGTTTAATCCCATTATAGGCAAGACGAACTGCTTTATATTGTATTTATTTATCACTATGTTTTATACCTATAACTAACGACATTGATTTTGATCTCTCACATACTCTTTGAATATTTTTGTGATAACATATCTTATCTCACATATCGTTAACATTATTATACGTAAGTTTTTTATTGAATTAATTTGATTTATGTTATAATGACTTATTCAACTTATAGATAATTTGAAATGTTAGATTTGAATATTTCGTTAGATACGACAGACAGCATTATTATCAATTTATGAATATATGTTAACGATACTCCAATTTGCTTCGCATCGCATTTTTTATATTAAATTTATACGTCATCGATTTTATTTTTATTTTTACATTGAGGAAGACCCAATCGAAAGAGTTTGAGTGAAACGTTTGTCAATTTTTCTCAAGAATAAAGTATACGATTTCACACACGCCTATATTGGCTCGCATTGGCTGATTTACATCTATTCTTGGATTTATAATATGTATGATGCGAAAGAATATTTTCCGGCCTAAGAACTTGAAAAAACTGATAAGATATGCGCGTAGATTAATGACGAAATTTACCTAGTGAATAATTCTGGGAACCAGACCATCAAAGTGTAGTAGCTACTGGTAAGTCCGAATTGAATGACGCAGGCGAGTGCGGTATTGCGTAAATAGGGTGGCTTGCAGAGCGCACTCGTCAGATCACGTATTTCCGCGAATAGAACCTTTAGATCTTTTCGTTTGAGTAGCTTCAGCGACCTGGTGCTTTTATCTTGATGTTTCGCTTTCTCTTGTAAGCATTTCACCTGGAATGGAAAAAAAAAAGAAAAAGTAAAGTAGAATATTTAATTTTAAATTGTTGTTTTTTAGAATACACTAAAAATGTTCTTTAAATATTAAATTGAAAATGACGGACTTAAAGTCACTTTTTAATTATATTTTTAATGTAATTTAAAATATCAAGTATTTTGGAGTCACATATAATAATAATTAGTTTATTTTATCATTAACATTTATTAGACATATTCCATCAAACACTTATTGGATTGTCCGGAAAATGCCGATATTGAAGGAAAATTGAAACGCAGAAGATTTAAATTTTAGTATACATTTATTATATTTAAATCTTTTGCGGCATGAATTTTCCGGACAAATAATTATTATTATCAATTATGTAGGAAGCTCAAACATGATGAGCAAGACTACAAAAAATGTTGACATTCTAGCAATCAATTTGAGCGTTTTATATAATTATTTGGTAGTTTAATAAAATCATTTTCAGATTTATATCTATTATTATAGCTGTTACAATAATTAATTATTTAGATACTTAAGTCACTTTTTCTTGCGTGTTTATTTTTTTGTATTGATGGTTCAAAGTATACACATATAAGAGAGTTTGACACTGGTTTTTATTATTTTTATATTGAGAAAATTAAAGCAATGGTACCGGATAAGTTTCAGGATCAGCGCCGGTATTTCGCGAATAAATCCACTTGAACACTTCGAGGGCAGCATCAGTTTCGCCACACTCCAGCAGGAACTTTGGGCTCTCGGGGAAAATAAACAGCCACAAGCCAAGCATGAGTGATGGCAGAGCACAGAGTGCGACAAAGAGATTCCAAGATTTGAAATAGAATGTGTTGCTCACGATAATGAAATCCATGGGGATGATCAGCCAGGCGATTACTAAAACTTATTCAACTTAGATGCCAGTTTCTCGAACTCTTGTCTCTTAAGAGGTAGATTATAGGAGTACTTACGCGGTAGAACTATCACACCGACCGTCCAGAACATCTCCATCCAACAGAGACAGCGTTCGCGGTATTTCGTGGGTTGAAATTCACCGAGATACGGAAAGCAGATGCCCATGGCGCCGGTCACGCTGCATAATAATTAAAACTTTTAACTGAGTATTAAAATCATTTTATATAGAGTTGTCTTTAAGTATTTTAAAGACTGATTCTTCACATTTTAATTCAAAACGAAAACTTCATATGATTATATTTTCGAAACGTCTCAGTTTCAAAAATATAGAGTATTAAAAGAAAAATGTTCTTTTTTTAATTTCGAAAATCATTCGGGTTTTGATGAACTTTATTAAATGTATATAAAGTTTTATCAAAACCCGAATGGTTTTTGAAATTTGCGAAAAAAATGAAATTTTTTTTATCTTTGGCCTTATATCTTTGATTCTAAACTATTTCGGTCGTAGAATATAATTCTAATTATGATGTAAATGTTTATCATATCGGCCTATAATCTACTAATCGAAGATTAACTTTAGCTTTAGAGTCTTTAGCAGAGTCTATTCTATCATACTCACGCAAAACCATTGAAAAACCGGAAGATCAGAAACACCCAGAAGTATTGCACGAACGAAGACACGATGCCCACGATGCCGTCCATTAGCAGTGTAGCTATTAACACGATCTTCCTGCCCTTCGTATCAGCCAGGCATCCCCATATATACGATCCAATTAACATACCTGCAAAAGTATCTCAATTGAGACGACTTTCTCCTAATAAATAAAGTCAGCATAAACCAACGAAAGATGAAAAAAATATCGACCTAGCATTGGAGAGGCAGTCAGCCAACCCTTTGCGGTGGAGTCCATCTCTAGATCGCATTGTGCTGCTGGGAGTACGAACGAAAGTATCGTCACACCGATCGCCGTGTCCATGTAAATTAGACCACAAAGGGTTAGCAGCATGTAGTGGAATCTTCCAAAACCTAACGCACATTCAATAAAGATAATTGTAATTAATATTAAGGATTATCTTATGAATAATCCCGCAAAAATTCTATCTTCAAATAATCTTCTTTTATATTTCAATAACTTGAATTGTTAAAAGATTTTTGTGTTTTAGACTGTGATTAAATTGCAGAATTAATAGGCACTTGGACATTTGATTGAAATTGGGTTATTAGATTTACAATTTCTTCACAAATCCTTGCCTGTTACGGTGATTGCATGCTCGAAGTCGGCACCTCCGTCTGCCAGGAAGTCGAGTCCTGAACAAGAAGAATAAAATGTAAGTACTTTCCAATTAAATTATTCTAAATTTTTAATCCAATAAATTGGAGTAAAAATTGTTATAAAAATTGTTATAAAAATTGACATGACATAATAAAAATCGACGCATTCTATAATTTCTGAAAGAATACCAAAAATCTTTTCGTATTTTATAATATTTTATCAAAAATTACAGAATGAAGAGTCTTAGAATGTTCCAGAATTAAATATTATACAAAAATTCTAGGAAAGATATAGATTTCTTTGATATTTTTGTAAAGTATTCCAATAAGCTTAACAAAAATTTGAAAAATTTTCTAAAAAGTTATAAAATTATTCTGAAAATATAAAAATTTTGAAAAGTTGTATAACAAATTTTTACCAGGATATACAACAATTGTTTATGATAATATATTATTTACAATAATAATCATTATTTAAATATTGAAACTCACCCATGGTCGCCGCTTAAATCGCTGGACGTTCTGCAGGTGTTCGCGCGCCGGAAATTCTCCTTCGTGGACGTGCCGTCGCAGTGCCGTCGTTTCCTGGTGCTGCTGCTGCAGTTACCGCGATGTTGTTCTTGATGAGGGCGACGCCCCGCGTTCATTGGTGAACTGTGAACACCCAAGGTGGTATCCCGTCGGCGTCGCTACCGTGAATTCCACCCCTAACGTAGGCTACCCCCTCGGGAAAACGGCGTCAATTGACAGATAACAGTACCAGTATAAGTATTCGCGAAATTTCTTTCTTCGCGGAGTTCCCTACGGAGATCTCTACGGAAAGAAAGACGGACGATCGACAAGTAGCTGCTTCCTTGCGCGATCGCGATCAGATGAATGATCATGGACCATGGAATGACATCGCGCACCTTGACTTCCAGAACAAGCCTGAGGCTAATTCGAGATAAGATATCATCTGCCTCCAGAGAAGAGATGCTGGGGAGCTTTCGGTTTTTCTCAAAATGATAAAATCCGCGAGAGGAAAGAAAGTGAGAGATTTAAAGGTATGAAAAAAGACTTCACGATCATTTAAACAATTGAAACAAAACGTGAAAAAAAGCTGACACAGGTTAAAATACTTTAACACTTCCAATAGAGCTAATTTAAAGCAATTAAACGAACATAAATTATTGCTTGTGACACATATCTTTAATAATTATTCAATTATTATTTCTCAAACTGAAAAAAATTAAGGATCTTAATTTCACGGATTTTTCATCGCATCATGACTCGTATCGATCTTTTTTAATTGCTATAAATATATTTAGTAATATATGTTTTTCTTAAAAATTTCTCTGTTAATTTTCTGCAATAATTTTGCATGTGTAATAAGATGTGTACATCTTGATGCAGAATAATTACTATATTTTTGTTGTAAACTCGCAAACATATAATTTATAGCCCGAATACGCGGAAGTTAATGAGCACATCTATTTGATCGCTATTATTTCGTCGCAATTTTACAAGATAACGCCCCTTCGTGAAATTGTGTCATATGTGTCATACGCGCAATATTTTATTACGTCATTAATTTGCTCGAGTTTCAATCATGATAAGAGATAAGAGATTTGCAGCATCAGACATGATACCAAAGTTGTCATATTAATTTATTATTGCACGTGAATTATGAATATATTATTTATCAGACACGTTAATAAATCTGCGACGAATATTTTCAACGATCATCACGCAATAAATTATTAACATTTTTATTCGTTATTTTTAATTGCTCTTATTTATGATTTTGTAAGGCAATTTTTTAGAACTGTAAATATTAAAATCAATATAAAATACTTATAATAATTTTTTTAGTTACTTTCTTAATTCATCTGTTGACAATCACAAGTACATTCATTACACGGTTTCATATCATCAAATTCTTTGCGAAACGTCATAATATGCATACCTCGAAGATTATTTAGCGCTGATTACGATGTTGATAGATATTGCGTAGCATGTAGGATTTTGAGTAAATTGGGATGAAATGAGTAAAAAATGATGTTTTTTTCGGCAAAATAAAATTTGTTTTTAAATAAAGTTTACAACAAAAAATACAATTTAGGAGCTTTCAATGAATTTTAATTCATGATCGTACTTATTTTTATCAAGTTGTTTGAATTTTAGACTATTTGTATAATTATACAATTCAAAAAGTTTTTATTTTAATTCACCCCCACTTAATAAAAATTTTGAAGTGCTACAAATTCTGACGACGCTCATTCAGTGTGAAAAAAACTTTAAGATATGTATTAATTTATTTATAGATAAATGAAACTGAAAAGAAAAAAGTACACTATTCATGAAAATGCAATTGCTTACGCGCTTATAGAAGATAATAACAATTCCTGATTTCAAGTATTTAATGATACTATTATCAAGATACGTCATACAATCAATCTGTGATGTCAAAGATATGTCATATCTCGTATTGAGATATACTAAGAAACTGTAGTACGAATATTTGTTCGAAGATACGACGGTAAAAATGTCGGTATAATAGCTGAGAAAGAATACATAAGAAAATCTAAAATTTCGCAAATAATTTTATGAAATTTTTAAGTGTTAATAAAAGAATATTAGTACGAAACCTCAACAATCTTGAAATACAGGTGATTATAAAGAGACAGAAAAAATTTATTTTTTTCTTTTAAATAATGATTTTTAACAAAGAATATTTTCTTGATAATAATTTTAAAATATACTTATTGTAAATTTTAGAAAAAATTGTTATCAAGATTGGATAATACTAAGTTAAAAAGTTAATTAATTTTAACTTTAATTATATTTTAGACTCTTAATTTTTTAACTTTACATAATTATATTGTACCAGAGTTGGATAGTAAGCGTTATACGGATCCATATTTGGATTATGCTTATATTCTGTCTGTCGGAAATACGTTTTTCTAATTTTAAATAAATCCAAATATTTCATTTATGTTTAAGCAAAGAATAAAGCAAAGAATAAGTTTGAAAGCGATCCATTGTCATGACCTAAAAATTACTATTTTCTTGAAAAATACCCAGAAGTGCAATTTACTGCTTTATAGAGATTATTTTTTGATGTCCCAGAATAATCACGTAAAAGCCGATCAAAATTTATATGTGAGTATAAAATACATATGTGAGTCTCTCCTTATTAAAAAGTTAATTTTTTAACTTAGTTTTTTAATTTAATTAAAAAGAAAGTTAACTTAAAATCATGAAATAAAACAAAACTTTAACCTTTAACTTTTAAATTACTCCAGATAGCAAAATGTCTGCAGTCTTCTAGCAGACTGTCAGCAAGTTCGAGCAGAAAATGATGGCAGCCATCAACTGCGTCCGCATTAGTTCTGTTAACATCGCCTATCGATATAACATGAAGACAAATTGTTGGCAGAAACTAAGCAGATCCTGCCGATATTATCTGACGCTTGCAGATTTTGTTACGTTTTTTCTAGTCCGTTAACAGTGTACATCTAATATGTACATCTAATTCTGTTATTATTTTGTTGGTATAGTGTATAGCAGACATTTAAAAAATCTACTTTTTACAGATTTAGCTTATCTGAAACCTTTTTTATTAATTTAACTTTTAATTCAGTTAATGTCATTATGGATTAACTTTTATCTTAACTAAGTTAAATTTTCAAGTTGTTAACTTTAACTTAACTTAGTTAAAAAAAAAGTTAATTTACTCAACCCTGCTCATTATTATGTACTCAAAACAAGAATCTTTTGGAATATATTATATAAAATTAATCAAAGAAGTGATTTTATAAATAAATGGAATTTGTTTTAATAATTTTGATTGGAGGATTTTTACTAAAGATTCAAAATATATTTTGAATAAATTTAATGCTTAGATTTGTGACTATGTAAACTTTTGAAATATTGGAAACAAGTAATTATTACAGTATATGTTTTTCTTTGTGTATCGCGTTTTTCATGTTTGTCATCAACATAATTTAGTATCATAGATAGCTTGAAGTGGAAATTATAAAATTTATACAAAATATAATATTTTTTTTAATATTTAAATATAATATTTTATACAAAATATTAGACAGACCACTTTATCTGAATATAGCCTTCTTTATTTATTTGTATTGACATTACATTAAAATTTTTACGAGTTAAATATTAAATTGAGAAGTGCAGAAGAATTTTTTCTCTTCAAATTTTATTTAAGTAAAGTTAGAATAGAGTGATTGAAAAATTCCTATCTAGAAAGAAAAGTTTCAAACGTACTTTCGCTTCGCTGTAAATTTGTAAATTCGCTTTCAATTTTACTTGGCATATTTTATTTAACAGATCTTTTGCATCAATAATCTAATTATGTTTATTAATTGTAATATATATTTTCAAAACGTTCGAAGCATCACATTTGAAGAACGTGTAACTCGCGGTCGTATTTATGAAACGCCAGCGTGACATTAAATGATCATAAAACAGTAGCATGAAAGATGCCATTCTCTCCTACGTATTATTTGTCTGTCACGCTTCTCTCTTGGCAAACAGAACCTTCGCGAACGATACTATCTGACAATCGTTTACAGCTAATAGGGAAGTGTAGAGGTAGTCTACTTGTGCCTATTCATCATCTATGCGATTTAATCCCTTGTTTTGTTCAAATTTTCCACGTGATAAGGCTTATGAAAATGACGATTCATCAGCATTGTTATCCCACAAGTACAAAATAATTGGGCAATTCTGTGTTACGGAAAGCGAAGGCGTCAGCTAATCGCCTGACAAGATCAGTTTAATGTGCAACTAATGCTATTTATACAAATGATGAATGAATGCGTTCACATTAGGCCGAAAATAATTTTAAGTGTGTATATAATCGCGTAATCAGATCGATTAAGATTTCAGAAAGATCAGATCGAAAAATTTTAGAATAGATATAATCGTGGTAAAATTCCTATTTCAAATTGAGGACAATTAGTCATCCTTTTATTTCTGATGTTCCTAATATCACACTATATTCTTTAGCTCAGCCCTCGTAAAAAAATTCTCATTCCTGTTATCATATTTTAATCAATTCGCTGATGGATTCGAAATCAATATTTTATGCTAAAACTGCGAGTGAATAATTTTGTCTTTTACGTGGAACTTTATCTAAAAGGATTTTTTTGAGTCGCTAATTTTTTACGAATGTTTGAGTCATTTCAATAGTTTGAGTCTTGGTCAAAAAT
>Ga0157362_1001367_pt1 | contig 10261 bp, 5 predicted proteins | sample AttlaeALBM3_FD_111480 | JGI IMG/M metagenome (GOLD analysis project Ga0157362, IMG submission 111480) | Fungus gardens microbial communities from leaf cutter ant in Ribeirão Preto, State of São Paulo, Brazil - Atta laevigata ALBM3 | ecosystem: Host-associated > Fungi > Mycelium > Unclassified ... | reverse complement strand
CACACACACCGTATATAAACGCACTACGTGGAAAATTGATTGCCCCTCCGGAACTCTCGGCGTTTACGGCTTCTACCAGCTTCTACTACTTGCACTCGCGCACTCTCGCGCTTGACATTCTTCGCCCATGGGCTATCGTCCGCCTCCGACCCTGACCCCCCTCTCGAAGCGTAGAACGCGCGATGGCCAAGTCCACAAGGGACAGTATCACGGATGAATTGTTTTCCCTTTCGTGAGATTCCCCGCGCGCGAGAACGTTTACGACGAACGACGCGAACCTGTTTTCCCCGAACGAGCCAACCCTTCGCCGCCGCTACCGTCGTCGCTGATCCCGCGAACGGTTTCACTCCCACCACGCGTGCGTGCACCGATTATGTGTGTCCGCTGCCTCCGCATTCCCCGTCCCATTCGGGAAGCTGGGAAATCGTTTCCGCGCAAGGCGACGCGAGACTCCCGTTTCTCTTTCTTTATCTCTCTCATCTGCATTTTGAAATACGACTGCAAAAGAACTTAGCAAATGAGAATAGATTAAAATAGATTGAAATTTTTGTTCTATCCGAATGCGTATTTAATAAATAGCGAATACTTTTTTTTGGATTTAATTAGATTCAATTGGATTCAATTGGATGCAATTGGATTGAAAAACTGCATTTCCTATTCAAAATTTTGAATTGAACAGTATTCACAATGTACAGAAAAAGTATAATATTATTTTTAGATTGAAAGGCATAAAGATATGTTCCATGTAATTCCTATAAATGAATAAAAATGCGTTCAGGATTGAAAAGCATTCATTTTAACATTCATGAATCAATATTTCTGAATTCATTTCAATTCATTTTTCAATCCATTCTCATTTTGCTGGGGAAAACAAAGAAAAAAAATATGTTTCTTCGAATGAAAAAGCGTATAGAGCGCGATTAAAAGTAGATCTCTGGATATCGCTGCTGCAAAAAGAGTATCAATATCAATAATCCGGTAATTAAACGATACAGTTCTATTTTCGAAATCATTTAATTACACTATCCGTCAAAATATGAATAATTATATTAGCTTTTAAAAATAAATTATTATTATATTTATCTTTATATTCATTATACATTCTCTTCCATCGGCAGTTTAATTGAGTTTTAAAATATTTGCAAGTCACATTAAATATAATATATAAATATCCACTCAATATTATAAGTGTACAAGTAGTAGAACAGATGTAAGATGTATGTACACAACAGTTACATACATTGTTGAGTAGGAAATTATAATATATTGATGTAATATTACATACTGTTATACCTAATTGATATTTACTGAATAGCGGATTGACTCTCTGTATAATTTCAAAAAGTAGAAATTCAATTTTTCAACGGTTTTTCGATTCCGTTGTTGGGAATTAAATTTGAGGAGAATTAATTAAAATAAATAGAAAGGCAAAAAGAGTTTCCAAAATTTTCTCAATTTTCTTTTTTCTGCGAAATTTCTCAATGTAAACGTTCATGGTACATTATTGAAGGATCGATGAGCCATGGAACATTTTGAATCGCTGTTGTTTAAGAAAACAAGTCGATATCGCTCTTGAGTTTTCAATTCCACGTCCTTGCCCTTGTCCTACAACTGAAAGCTTTACAACGCCTGCGCGTTCTATTCACTATGATTTCAACAAAAAATTTACGCACGATCGAACACGCAACCGTGAGAGATTCTTGTGAAAGGTGTTTCGATCTCTCCCAGCGTCTTGTCTCGAGAGAAGAGATATCGACATCACTGATCTCATCAGTTATCGAAGGTCGAAGCGTGAGATTTCCAGATCTTCGACTTAACTCGTCGATTCAAGATGAAAAGAAAAATCTGTTTTCAACTTGCCTTATTGCGTTTTCTCTCTCTCTTATTTATATAAAAGATGTAATCATTCACATTTTGAATAATAAGCGAAAAGAATGTGAAAAAAAAGTGTAGAGAGCGTGCATGTGAAAATGCTCGATCTCAAGTTTGACGTCACAATGTCGTCAACGGCGAAAAAGAAAGAGAGCGAGAGAGAGAAAAAAAAGTTGCACTATGCAGGTGTGTAGTTAGAGAGAAAAGAAAGAAAGCTGAAAAGTACAGGAAGTTCAACTTACTTAGTTCAGATACAGAAAACAAAACAATAGACAATCACATCGATGTTCTCGGAAATTTTACGCGCCATCTAGATCCATTTTTCACCTATTGTAACTTTATAACAAAATCCACTTCAATAAAATATGTCAGAAATATTTTATAAACATTTTAAAATATTGCATTCAAATATTTAAAAACATTTTAGAAATATTGTACAAAAATATTGTAAAAAAATTGTTTTCTAAAACTCTGTATATTTATATCTTAGATATATTTTATGAAAAATTTCTAAAATATTTATAATAAAATCTTGTAATAACATTTTGGAAATATATTCCTGAAATATTTTATGGAATCCGAGCTTCCGTCGATAAATCAGATTCCTGTTGCGAGATAGCGCGACGAACCCAAATCGAAAGCTCGCATTCTCCGCTCATTCCATCCCCCGCTGCACGACACACAGCTGTAGCTGCTAGCACTGTGTTTTGTATTTCGCTAGTGGAACGAAAATGTCAGAATTACGAAAGCAATTTTCGCGATCGCGTAATGTCGGTGACAAGTGACGCACCGGCGCTTCTCGCGACACGCTATCTTTACAGAACGATGTCAAGCGGATAAATTATGCCACGAAAGGAGAACACGTGAGTCTTTAAATTTTTTCGATTCTCTAACCTGTCACACAGCTATTTTGTTATTTACGGTCTGTCTGATTTAAGTTTCTCTAAAGTTTCTTCTCTCATTTAAAAAACGTGATGATAATTACGCGAGCAAATGTTCCAGCTCATCTGTTCTATGATACTTTCCAGTAAACGGCACAGTGATCGTTTCATCTTTTGTTTAACATTGGCAAACAACAAGGATGTAATGATTCACTGTATTACACTGACTGCATTCTATTATTCATTGCAAGTATTGAAAATCTATAGGATAACGTGAACTATAGGTTTTTAGTACTTGCAGTGAATAACGAAATCATTATGGGTTTTTCATCTGATGATACAAATCGACACAAGTGTCATTCAATCTTCGTTACTCTCCGAATGTCAACAAGAATAGAACAACGCTTGTGTCGATTTGTGTCAACTTATGTCATCAAATGGAAAATACCCTATGTCATTTAGGTCTTTCTATTTTCTTTCTATCTGCAAATCTCACTGCAGCAAAGCAAAAACATGGGAGCGAGATCGAAGAAAACGTATGAACGCGTACTTCAAGACATTGGCGGATCTTCTGCCGCCGCATCAGGAAGGTCGCAAACGCAACAAGGTCGACATTCTGATCCATGCTTCAAAGTACATAAAAGACCTCCATAGTCGTACCGACGAATTATTCTCCACTCACGCTTCCGAGGCACACAGTATGTATTTTAAGATTCACGCAGTATATATATATTAGAAAAAGAAAATTTCAGTTTTTAAATCTATTCAGTAGTGATGTATTGTTTTGATTTTCCAGAAGAAGAATTGGCACGTTTGAAGAAACTGGTAATACAGCTGACGTCTCGCACTCAGTTACTATCCACTCTTCTCAAAGAGGCAGGAATTTCTGTACCAGCTGAACCAGCTCTTGAAAAAATATCTCCCTTAAAATGGTCGAACAAAATTAATGTCGACGACGTAGACAAGTATTTTGATAAGATCGAAGAAAGTAAGTGCATTACATGTTGATGCAAAGTTAAAATTAAAAGTATTAAAGTTTTCTAATTATCTAATCATTCTTGCAGAGAAAACTTTAGAGAAGAAAAAGAAGGAGAAATCCACGGAGAATAAAGTGCCTTCTAAGAGAAAATCTGCAACATCGTCGGCTCCGAAAAAGTTGTCCGAGGAAGCTGCCGTCGCTAAGAAAGTTTGTAATTTGATAGAAAATCAAGAAAATCGAGTAAACTGTGCCAATAGCAAAAACTATAATTCCGATAGTACAAGTAGTCTACCTGAAACTGGATCGAAAGAAGCGGAGCGTTGTCAAAATGGTATAAACAAATCTAGAATTACTGTCATTTAATCAAATGATTTATTTAAAGTCTTTGTAAATGTTTTTATCATTCTCATGTTTTAATTTAGATTCTGCTAATGAAGCGACTGCGACAGGGACAACCACTAAGAAAAAAAAAATCGGTAAAATAATTAACACATTTTTTATATTAATATATCGTTTTTTATATTACTTTTTTATATTACTGTATGTATTTGACATTATGTAAATCTATTTTTAGAGGACAAAAAAGTCGAATCTCAAAAGTCATTGAAGAAAAAACGCAAACGCAAGGATGAAAAAAATTCGACATTGCCATCTGTGGCCAATACCGTCACCAATTTAACTCCTAATGCTCTTATTTTATCTGGTGGAAAATTGATGCCCCTCGTAACTCCGATGACATCAAACATCATCGTGAATACGCAGCAGACATCGACGAATCCGATAATCCTCGGTAACACTCAACAGAGTCAGATGATTGTAATGCAACCCTTGGCAAATCGTGTCCAGAATTCCGTCGTTTCAATATGCAATCACGCTCTAATTAACACTGTGCAGAAAGTCACTCTGAACACCGTACCGAATATTCGTGCGAATATGGTCGTCGATTCTCACAATTGGGCGTCAAATGTAAAGAATATAATCAACGCCACGAAGATCGGCGGGCACAAGGGTATCTTGCCGAAAGGTAAGGAAATTACAACAACAACTATGGCTTACAAAGTGCCTATTCCAGCGATACACAAGGAGAAAATGGAGAAGCCTAAGGATAGTGCGAACAAGAAAGAATTAGAAGTAAAATCAAAGGGTAACAAAAATAACTCTAAGAGTCATAAAAGCGTCCAGAGTATGCCAGAAACACCCGAGGAGTTAAATATTGAGAAGAAATCATCGAAAGAACTTGCCAAAACTCAAGAGGATGCAACTCCGCGAAAAGGCACGCCTAAACGTGGTTTATCTGAATGTGATTCCGCGGATGAACCTGACGAAAAGAAGCGTAAAGACACAAATGGCGAAGCGAAATCTGCCCAACCAGTTGTTTCAAAAGCAACAGATTTCACCGCCACTTGCAAATCTATCGTAGGTTTGAAGCACGTTATAGAAAAAATAGGGGAGAACATCCCAGAAGAGCATACCACTGTCAGCAACGAAAAGGAATCTGCCGCTGCGAAATCAAGTACAGTTATTCAAGCAGTAAACGAGAGTCAAGAAAAAACGTCTACGACAAGCAAATTGATAGACATAAGCATAAATTGTTTTGATATGAACAAGAAAACAACCGAAGATGTTGTCGTATCACAGATTGTTTCTTCGGACAAATTTTCCAATGAGTCGCCTGAGACAGATACATCTACAGATCGACCATCCAATGATTTCAACATGTCGAGAGAAAGCATAACGGAAAAAAATGGTGAAAATGTAGATCATTTGAGTGCGAAATCGACCTTGACAGATGTTGTAGATGTGGCGGAGAAAGCTGTCGGTTCGGATGAACCGAAGAAAACGTGCAATCTGGGCACGCATTTTGATAGTCTTCTATGTGTAGCGACGGCCAAGGAGCAACAGCGAGTTAATGACGCTATGACTGGCGCGGAAAGCAACAAAATCATTCTAAATTTGGACACAAATACTACAACAACGATGAAATCCGACGCAAATATTGTCGATGTTACGACGTCAGTCTCGACATCGTCGTCATCGTCATCGGTGTCATCACCATTAACAGCCAACATAGTCAACAACGAGGCCAAATTGACAAAGACTTCGAAGGACGAAATATCGAAATCATTGCCATACACCACCGACAATACATTCGTACCGATCAGCAATAGAACGGACGGGCTACACTCAGACTTGTCTAATGACATATTTGCATCTCTGCATGTTCCCTCCAATTCGCATAATCCGGAATCGATATCACCCACAGCAGCATTCCTGATGGCTTTCCCACTAGTGTCATCCTTGAATGGTAAGACCGAGGTCTTGGAAGAGGAGATGAAAGATGACTTTAAATATCATAGTCAGACTCCACCAATGCTATTGCAGATTGGCACCATGGAGCCGAATAGCTTCAAGATTAAGACTTCCTCGCCATCGCATGCGATTGCGGAGAAGCGACTGAAAACGTCCTGCGAAGAGAAAATTGCGAATGTAAATGCAAACACCGATGTAATCGTTCCTGTGGAATGTGTGACGACAAAGTCTTTGCCGAAGGTTGTGAACGAAGAAACGTTGCGGGAACCATACAAGATAGTGCAGACCGTCCTGACACCGAACTTAGAGAAATCTGTGATGACTACCAATGCGTTTCCTTCTCATACCTCAGTCAATTTCTCTACTGTGGACTCCTCGTGTATCGTAGGTAATTCTCCAAGTTTGACGACGCATCAAGGTCGTCCGAGTCAATTGAGAACAACGAGCACGTTGAATAATGTCAACGTAATTACGTCTCAAGCGTCAGTAAACATCCAAGCGTCAGTAAACACTCCATCTACTAATAATAAAAGCGATATCACGGATTGTACATCGACGCAAGTAACGACGAGCCGCACTCCCGACATAGCATATTCCGGAGCTCAGGACTTCTTGCCTAGTTACTCAACAATAGTGGGCAATGGTCTTGGCACAATGCAACATACGTCTAATTCGTCTATGTTCAAAAATGCTATCGCGACGACGCAAGAATCGAATCCCACAGAAGGTCCGCGCGTCGACAACAATGGTTCTCAAAATCTATTGAGCACTCGTCTTGAAAACACGACTGTGACCACAAACTCTTCGACCGCAGCTTTACGATCTTTGCAAACAGACTATTCGACTCAAACAAAAGATAAGGGCTCGCAGAGTTCATCACACGTAATTTATCCATCGCACAACAAAGACACACTAATCGATTCTACTGGTATCGTTTCTGATCACCGTGTCGATTACTCTAATCAGATGGATCGAAGTCTTCCAGTGACGTCCCAGAGCATGCAGAATTACTCTTTGTCAACTAAAGATTCCTCCCTTCCGATTCTGTCTTCTCAAGACATGCAACATATGTACAGTCAGACCAAGGACAGTCATGTTCTCTTAGATTTGAATGGTTCTCAGCAGACATTTAATGTTCAGAAAAAACAGGAACATATTATCGCGAGCTCTCACAATGATTACATTGGGAATCAAACGAAAGTAATGCAGAAGGACTCCATATCATATACAAGTGGAGATAACGAGACCACAAATGCTCCGTCGCGAAATCAAGAATATGTCACAAAGACTACGAGTCAGAATTCTTCGGAGAACACTTTCCAACGAAACTATTCCAAACTAAACAAAAACACGGACACATTGAACAGTTCGAATCAGGTAAATCAAGAGACGAAACTGAATAATGTACTCGGCTCTAAAACTCAAGAACAACAACACAATCACATGCGTGATTCGGTCTATGTTCCAGCAAAGAAGCTGGAACATAGACCGGATGTAGATCCGTTCGTTCAATCATATCAGTACGACGTTAAGGAAGCGATGAGTAATCCTAGTGAGCGAACGAACGTTCTGAATACAAATACCGACGGCACACACAGTAATTACGTTTCATATTCTAGTAAAAATGACAAGAAGACGAATGTCGCTGTTTCAACTATTGCCATGGCCAACAATAACAATAAGCCAGCAGCAGTGCAACAAGGTGCTATTGCACGATACTCGCAGCAGACCTCATCGTTCATCACTACATCCAATTACGAACAGAGTACGATGACAGAGAATCACACCAAGTCCACAACCACTGTCGCTCATAATTCATCCAATTTTAGTATCCTCTCGTGGACGACATTCTCACCGGTCAGTGGTGGTAACAATAACAATTTGGTACACTACGATCAAGGACAGCCACATTCGAATGATAATAATGAAGCAAAGACCATCTGCGAAAATTACAGCTATGTACCATTGCACAAGGACAATTCGAGTTTTTCTAATCAAGTGTTGATTGGCGATAATTATCCGAATAGTTCAACCATGTCAACTGGAATCGATAAATCGCGACAAGGAAAGATCGAGTCGCAGAAACAATCTTTCATCGATCCTTCGAAAACTAGAAATGATCCGTTAAAACAGAATCGAATGCAAAATCCACAAACTGGCAATGATTACAAGTTTCCTGATGGTGGTAAGAGCAAGAACAAGTATAATATGGATTCGGACTACATGCAGAACGAATTCAGTTCTGCCATGGAACAACAGCAGCATTCCCAGCAACACGGACAGAAGAATCATCAAAATCTATCATCCAAGCAGGAAAAGACGATGTACACATACGAACCACAGATTAACTTCGACCTGGCGGAAAGTAACGTGCAGATGAAATATCCAATCGAGGCTTACACTGGCGTGAATTTCAAATACGCGGAGAAAACGACGCAACAGCCAAGTCAGCACAAGTATCAGGTTCTCACTCAAGGACAGATTTCTCTGCATGACAGCGGTAATTACAGTAGCGATGTGAAACACAGCCAGCAGCAACAGCAACCACAACAATCTCATGGTAGCAATAACAACGGTAACAATAATAAGTCTAAGAGTAATCAACATCAGCAACATGCAATCAAGGCGCCGGTTAATTGGATGATGACACCGGAAGTCAAGCACAACGCTAATATTACCGATATTATTCTACCACCGATTGGCAAAGAACTGGAGTTCTGCCCAAACAATCTGTTTACGCAAACACCCACATACAATCAGGGCACTCCGAATCAATTCTACAACAATTATGATGTTTCTGCTGCTCACAGCTTCCCAAATCTACCAGTTCTACAAAGCGATCCGAAGAGGCCCGCGGAAACCTTCTATTCCGAGGAGCAGCCGTTTCCGTGGTCTCCGACAAAAAACAGCGTTCACAATAGCGTCGAGCATGCGATCAACCAGTCATCGGTCAAGTGTATTGATCAACATATTGTACCATCGAGTTTGCAAAGTCTAGTAGGTGATCTCGATCTTAGCGCTAATCTGGAGAAACAGAATTTCCTGTTCAGCGCTGCAACGTCATCGTCAAGAATCTCTGCAGAGCAGAGCAAGGATCCATCCATAAAGGAGAAAGAAGCGAACGTATCGGGACGAGATCTACATGCAATACTAAACACTCAGAATGCACAGCATCCAGCTTCCACCTTCCTATCTGTGAGTCAATTAGTAGAACATGAAAAAGCAGAGAAGAGCCATCAACAGCAGAATCATCAGCAGCATCAGCATCATCAACACCATCATCCGCATCAGCATCAGCATTCGCAACAACATCAGCAACAGCAACAACAGCAGGTTAGGAAACATCAGAGGAAGAGCAACGCAAGTCCTAGAACAATTAGCAAGCGACAAATGGACATTCGCAAGTCTACGACGACCAATGACAACAACAATTTGCATCAGCGACACGAGGAACAAAAATCATCTGGGCACGTGTTCACGGAACAGGGATACCAGCAATCGCAGCAGCAACAACCACAGCAAAAATATCAACAGAATAACGTCCATTGGAGAAGCAGAAATTGCAAAAGCAACTACACAGCGGAGGCGTTGATTGGCACCAGTATTCATGATACTAGCGGTCATCAAGATAAGCACGCATCAATCAAGTTCACAACCAATTATCCTCAGAATAAATTCCAAAGTGGTTTGTCCGCGGATGCTACGGTGATGCCTATAAATTACTTTTCTAGCGCGCCACCACCGGATGACGGCACTGCGGCCGGTTACGGTCAATCGGTGGTCAATCAGAACTTCAACACATACACGTACTCGTCCAATTCTGCCAACTCTATCTATCCTACCAGCAATTTCATCACTAGCATCTCCAACACGCCCAATAGCTACATGACCATGCCGTTGCATGAGAATGCTGCCGATTATGTACAGGAAGCCAATAACTTTTTGTTGCCAAACGTGGCCGGAACGAGCAGCTCATCGAGTGCTAGTACTGCTAATACGTCCAGCGTGAACACGACTTCCACTACGACTGGCAATGCCAACGGGAACGGGAAGAATCATCAACATTACGGAAAGCATCCCAACTGCGACAAACGTTCGTACTCCACTGCCACGAAGAAGGGCAAACGAAAAGCTCTCGAGAGCGGTCCTATGCAAAACCTGGAATTTTCGTTGTCTGGCATCAACTCTCCGCTGGAAGACTACCATCACTCAACGTTTT
>Ga0157362_1001366_pt1 | contig 10261 bp, 4 predicted proteins | sample AttlaeALBM3_FD_111480 | JGI IMG/M metagenome (GOLD analysis project Ga0157362, IMG submission 111480) | Fungus gardens microbial communities from leaf cutter ant in Ribeirão Preto, State of São Paulo, Brazil - Atta laevigata ALBM3 | ecosystem: Host-associated > Fungi > Mycelium > Unclassified ... | reverse complement strand
CCTCGTCGCCCTCGTCGTCGTCGTCGTCGTCGTCGTCGTCGTCGACGATGGCGTCTTTATCGGCGCCATTACGCTCGGTTTGCCGTTATCCAACTTTCCGAAATCAGAGAAAGCCCCGGCAACATCGCGAATATCGCCCCGGTCCTGGTTTTCTCTTTCTCTCTTTCGTTCTCGGTCTTTCTCTCCCGGCCTTTTCGATGCCACGATTATCTATAGACGTTCCATTCGTTTCCGACAATTCCATTCCATTTTTAAATTTTTCTCACAACTGTGTCAGTTTTACGAGAGATAAAAGAGGAGATGGTTTCCTTACGGCCGTTTTCTTGCGATCGATTTGAATCACTGCGGCTTTTGGTCATTTTGCGCGGTCCACTAGGCGGCAGATTTGACAATTCGTGTAACACTGTAGATTAGTCCATTCTGCGGCGAGAGGTAATGAGAGTGGGTAGTTCCGAACCGCACGGTGAACCTGAGTGCGCCAAATTTGGCCGTGTGGGTTGCAGTTCTCGTCAGCGTCATAAGCTACATCAACCGTTACGTTGCAACGTGTTAGTTCCTAATGGCTCTTGCCATTACCTGTCAGACATGGCACATTTTGATTTGGAAGAAATTACGCTGGTAAGCGTAAAATTTTGAGTTTCTACATGGAAAGGACGGTTTTGCTGAAGTATAACAATTTAGTGAGATAACACGTGCAACTAGATAAATATAAATCTGAAAATAATTTTGTTGGAGCATCAAAATAATTTTGTAGGACGCGCAAACTGGTTGCTAGAATATCAAAACTTTTTACAGAATTCCTCATCATGCTTGAAATTCCTGTGTAATTATTTGTATTGTTCAACAAAATTATTTTCAAATTTGTATCTAGCTAAATTTTTAGATATATTAAAAATTTTGTTCTTTTCGTACAGTGAATTCTTAATATTTTTTGAGCATTTATTCAGTTTTACTATTTGGTTACCGTATTCTTATTATTAAGTAACAATACTGCGTAGGAAATGGATAAGAACTTGCGGAGTTTTTATTTAATGATTGAAGTTTTTTTGGTAAAAATATGTATAACATAAACACAGACTCAATTATTATTTAGTATTAATAGATTATTATCTTTCTTTATGAGCAATAACTACAAGCAAAATGTTACATCTTGATTAAAATCTTAATTAGTTTTATTTCTTAGTTATTAATAAAAAAAATACAACGTCCAACAACTGTTCAAAAAATGCATAAAATTTCTACTAGAGATGTAACGAATAGTTAAAAAATACTACTAAAATATTGACATTTATATAGCAGTTAAATTATTGACTTCGAGTTTTTTTTAACTTTCTCATAGTTTGTGAAATCTCTAAAAAAATTACATATAAAAATCTTAACTCGATTTATTCAGATTTTATTTAGTCATTTATTTTCGACAGAAAAATAATTTTTTACAAGAATTATACTTATACTTTTTAAAAATTCGAAATAAAGTATCATCCGAAACGCGTGTGAGGATTAGCTTTTTTAGTCGGGGATTTTATTTTTCTTTTAGCATAATAGCAGGCGCTTATTCATTTACACGCATGACGAGTAATTAGCGCTTCATTATTCGTGGCTATGCCTTCGTTGCGTAGTTATCGCGCTGCATAATTAGATGCTTCTCTAAATACCATATCGTTGTGTTTCTCATATGCATGTAATACACGCCACATATTCGTGATATCGCATTGAATGCAAGAAGATTCATCTAAATGAACCTTTGATTTATTGCGAATGCTTAATGAACTATGTCAAACTAAATTGCTCATGCGAAATGAATCGAATCTATATCGGAAATGATAATCATCTGTATACTATCTTCCTCATAGGCTTAATTAAATCAATTAAATAACCATACCATCATGTAATGATTTATTCAAACACATGATAACTCGATTTTAAGATCTATTAGATATATATTCCGAGAAAAACTTCGTGTGCAAAGTTTTCTAAACGGCGACAGCTATTCCCCATTATCGGAGGATAATGCCGGCGATCCCCGTGACCGAGCATCGGATTCGCATTCAAATTTGGAGGACCATTTTCGCGGGATGAATGGTTTTCCGTGAAAGCCGCAAATCCCGTCTTCTTCGTGCGATCGTACGGAATCGACCGTAATAATTCGGTTACTATACGCCTGCACCAGCACCAGCCGTAATCGCGGTGCACCGGCTGTGCGCCATCGCAAGTATGATGATCGAAGCCCTCGAATTAATAACCAATTACTGCTAAGTTACATCGTCATGATTATGATTACGCTACGACGCGTCAACGCACATCGGTATACGCAGTATTCACTTATGTTCATTTAGTGTTTAGTCCATCGTTAATTCCACCGTAGCACCAATTTACCATCTAGACTGGTAGAGCGATGCTTTCCCAACGGCGTAAAATTAACACCACTATCATCCGCTTGAGTTTCGCTGCGCAGCATCGATGCGTATGCGTGTTTAGCCGTCGATGCGTACATGCGAAAACAAACGTATGCCTACGCCCGATCTAATTATATCGTCCGCGCAGTATGACTCGGCAACGCGGTGTTTGTATAGTTGAAGAGGTTTTAGTATTAATCATACGCGCTGTTCTAATTCTCTCTTTATGATATTCTGAGCTTTTATGATGAACAATCAATGACGACCATTTTATATACGGAAAGAACGTTTTTACTGAAGTATCCAGAAATTTAGCTAAATCTAGATTTGAAAATAATTTTATTTAACCAACAAAATAATGTAAGGAATTCAAGTGTGAAGATCAATGCTACAAGAGTTTTGATATTCTAGCAACTTGAGTGTCTCAAATAATTATTTTAATGGTTTAACAACATTATTTTCAAATCTGTATCTATATATGAAAAGGTTTTGATGGAGTATCTAAAATTTAGTTTGATATCTAAAATTTAGTTAGATATATATCTAATATATATATCCAAAAATAATTTTGGAAAATTTTTTGCGCACTGTAATATTGAATATATTGAATACCGCGCCGTAATATTATTTGACTAATCTTTATAAATTTTTGTTCAATTTTGGTAGTTTTTAACAATTGTATTTATTTGAAAATAATTTTAGTGTGAACCAAAATATTTATGTAGGTTGCTTAAACTGGTTGGGAATGTCTTTTTGCACCATTGTTTATTATGCTTGATATTCCTATGTAATTATTTTGATGGTCCAACAAGATTATTTTTAGATCTATATTTAGCAAAATTTTTAAACACTTCAGCAAAACGTTCTTTCCTTGTGTCAATGGAAAGTTTTGAAGAGTTAACTCTGATGAAATTTATATTCAGATAAATAAAATATGAAGCATAGTCATTAATGCTGTTACACGAACTTCTAGAAAATCTAATTTATCGCCACTTGTATCTCTTTATTGTCAGCTATAAAACACGTAGAATCGAGTATCAAATAATCTTGATATTATAGTTGGACAACATTTTCTCGAGCCTTATCTGTACTCAACTCTCACGATCTTTGTATCGACCATCACGTTTTCGCGTGGCGAAAAAAGGGCAAAAAGAAACTACGAAAAACGGCCGAAGTCGATGGATAGCGACGTAGGACACAACGCGCGAACGACGCAGTTTCTTCGGCAGATTTATCGCCTTTTAAGAACGGTCGATTCAATTACGCTAGCGTCTCCTCGTAACGGCATACCGTCCAGTTCGCCGTTCCTCGTTCCTTCGCCCTGGCGCTGGTGACCGAACGAAAACAAAGATGTAAGCCGGTAATGTGGCGAGTACTGGCCGAGCTCGATAGTATAATGGCATTACCGGGGAATTACAAGATGAACAGAGATTATCTCTTTTCATGAGCACCATTCTGCCGAGTTCTACCCTTTTCCTTTCGTTCTTGCCCAGCTTGCCTTGCTTTTGTGTCATCCCGTTCAACTTTCCTCTCTCTTTCTTTTCCTCTTCTTTCTCATCCTTCTTTTTCCTCTCTATCCTTTTTCGCATCTTTGCTTCTTTAGTTCGTTTTTATGCCAACCGCGACCAGCTGGTTCCACTAGTAGCAATCTCCGCTCTCGACATTTTTCTCAATTGTTCTTCTTTTCGTCTTCGCCCCGAATGACTTCTCTTTTCCTTCGTCAGGCGTTGTCCACATTTCTCGATGGTATATGTTATAAATGAGATGCAATATTCGTTACGGTAAAAATTATTTTGACAATAATCCGTCATAGACATTGCGTGAAAGATTTTCCAGTTTCCCACTTCTGATATCTTCGCGCCACTCTTATAATTTCATTCTTCTTGTGAGAAGCTTTTTTTTTATCTCTTTTCATGGCTTCATCGAGTCCTCCGTGGTTGTTAAAGCTGACAGCACAATTCGAATAATAACGTAAGAAAGATCGGACAATTTTTATTCCCGTGGCCGACAAGTCGCTGGTAGCGAAATGAAGCCGCAACGTGGCGCCGCAGCCGGATAAATTTATGGCAGTCACCCTGCACTACTCGCGGCGAGTAACACCCGCATTTCAAGGAGATAAATTATGCCACCGCCTTCATGGTTACGTCGGAGGTATGATCGTTTGCGTAATCGAAAGGATTATTCTCCTTCAACAACCGCTCGCGTCAATTTCGGAAATTTGTTATCTCTGTTTTCATGCCATTCTATTCTCGTTCGCGATCCTATTCTCACACTTTGATGCCAATAACAGAATTCTCGGAGTTGAATAAATAATATAAGTTGGTTAAAAAGAACTTTTACTTTTTCCTGAAATAAAAATCGTGGGATCATCATACCGCCGTTTATCTTGCCGTCTATCTTATTTACTCGGCAGCACATTCTTATCGAGCGGTAGAGTTCGCTATTTTTACCACCAAAAATATATACCTATAATCGGCAACGGCCATTTTTCCGGTGGCCAAATTTTGGCTCGCTGAAGGGATAATATTTATCCCTTATCTTGTTCCGAAAGAATTTGGGTGGTGAGAAAGTGAGCGCACAGTCTACCACGCATTGGCAGGATCCATGGGGTGGCTATGGGATCATGGTTTTCCCTTGGAATCTTTTTTTTTTTAAATATTATAGCAAAATGTTATTTTCTGAAATGTACATAATTTATTTTTTACACATTTTTGTGTAATTTAGGAATTTATCACAATTTTGATATTCCAAAAATATTTTTTAATTTAAGAAATTTGTGGATACAAAAAACATATAGATTCTATTATATTATTCTTCTTTTGTGTTAATAAATTTTAAAATAAAACGTTTTATGTTTTTATTATTTAAATAATGTTTTTTCGATGTAATAATTTAAATAATAATTTAATACTCCATCTTTTTATATTTGACCTTAAAAAAAGGTTTACTTGCGGCGCGGCAATGGCTGTCTCTCGACAAATTTTTGAATTCGCCAATGCTACCATGGATCATATTTTTTCACGTTGACGAATTGCGATTTTTGTGTTTAATCTACAAAGTTGTACAATCGATTTGTACGAGAGACAAAATTTTAACGCAATAAACATGATAGCTGCGATATTAAGCGTCTCTATAGCGGTGCAGATCGTAAAGCGCGATAAAAACGTCTCTTGTTCCCATTTTTTCCTCTATGAGTTTTTTTTTATTGCATCCGCATCGTCGTCCGCTGCGCTGCACCGATTTTTATCGTCACCGGTGTATCACTGGCTTGACAATTCGTTCCGCGCTGCGCCAACTTAAGCCAATGGCAACGAGCGTGCGTCGTGCGTATTCGCGCGTACGGATAATTATTTGTGGCACGATTGCCAATTAAACATTGTTCCGGCGCCGGGTATGGCCCGCCTCGCCATCCAACCCATCTATCTCTCTGTTCGCCGAGCCTTTCTCCTCTAGTTCGTGTACTAGGGTGGTATGGCTGCGACAGACGACAGCCGCAACGTGCGTCGCCGAACAAACTGTGTTCATTCACTCTCCTCTCTCCCTTCCTTCCCTTCCGCTCAACCCCCTGACCTCTTTCACTCCATTCCTCTCTCTTGCCTTCTTCTCACCCCTCTCTCTCTCTCTCTCTCTCTCTCTCTCTCTTTCTTCGGACATCCCGTCCGACCAACCACATGGTACTCGCGTTAACTTCATGCTGCAGACTCACGAACCGCTGTCGGTGCAACTGCGCGTCTCTTTTCCTTCCCCCTTCTCGCATTTGATTTAAAGTCCGAGTTGGACTGCTAGTCGACACCACTCTTTCGTCACCAGCAGAAAATGCATGGACGAAGTGAAAACGATGAGATTTGTTGTTCTCGCGATCTGCACGAAGAATTTTTGAAGAATGCGTATCTCATAAATTTCACAGTAATGGCGCGAGGTCGAAAGAGCGCTTGGTATTTTCGTTTTCGGGCGTCAAGGAACTCTCGCGAGGAATGACATTGCAAGTTTTGACACGCCGAGTATTTTTAGCTTTTTAAAAGAAACGGTGTGAATGTAAACGTTAGCACAGGTCACTCTCAATGCGAGAAGTAGCACTTTAACGCGAGAAATGTCATTTATTTTTCATACGAAGATTGTAGAATTAATTAACGTGCCATAGCGCCGAGTTATGCCATTCAATTATCATGCCGGACGCGTCGCAAGTGATCTATATAGCGGGATGTACCCATTCTCACTCGGAACTGATTATAATTGTACGTATAGCGCACACGTTATAGTCACTAGTAATTAATTTGAGTTCGTTATCCTACTGTATCCATTACCCAGATACTTGTATTTCCTGAAGTAAATACTTTCATGTAAACATTTGTGGATCCAGAAATTTGTCAAAGAGGGGCCATTGATTCGCCGCAAGAGAAATGTTTTTTAAGATAAAATATGAAAAGATAGAATATTATTATTTAAATTATCAAAAAGTATTATTTAAATGTATAATTTATAAAAATGTATAATTTACAAAATGTTTTATTTAAAATTATATTAACACAAAAGAAAAATAATATAATAGGATTCACATGTTTTTTATATCTATAGGAATTTCTTAAAAATTAAAAACTAATTTTGGAATATTAAGATTATAATTAACATTTCAGAAATATTAAAAATATATGTGACATTTTGCTATAAATTTTTTAAAGAAGGAAACTTTGGAGGAAGAGCATGGCCTCCATGGTTCTCTCTCCATGGATTCGCCAATGCATGTAAAATCCCGTGAGAATTTGAAGGCCTAACATTTGTAATCAGTTTTTTGCTTATTACGTTCTATGGTGCGTAATACGCGAAAGTACCGAGGCAAATGAATAGGAACCGACGTTGTGAGTGGTGGGAAACGACATTTGTCGCAGCCTGACTCTGGTGCCGTGTTGCGTCGCGACGCGCGGCATCGGAGACGCCCGTCCGTCGCGACGAGGCGTAATGAGTACATGTTGACGCCCACATAATGTAGCGTGTCCAGCGTGTATGGGACGAAAATACCATCAGCATCCATGCTGCGAGCGGATTGCCGCGTCATAAATGACGATGAAATTATTGCACGTTGAAGCGGCAAATTTGTCGAACCTTTCGCATCACAATAGAATGCTCTCACAATATTCATTGTTTGTCAAGTGAAAATTAAATCGCAAAAATCGAGTGGAAAAAGCTTTAATCAGTTGAATCCATGGTGGATAAACTCCGTGGAGAATTTATCTTGGTTATTTATTTGAGAGAACAAAACAAAGAAATTCGCTTTTTACTAGATGCATTATTATCTACTTATCGTTTTATCTTAAGATTTTCTTAAATCCATTCTGCTTAAGCATAACTGTAAATGATTGTAATAAGAATTGATCAATCATAGTCGAATATGAGGAGAATATTCAATTATAATTGGTCAATTCTTACAACTACATTAACTTATGACTATGCAATTGTACAATAATAGGCTTTAAATCCATCACAAAATGACAAGTTGCATGAGCTAGTACAAAATCCTAGTAAAAAAAAATGTTAGGCGATCTATAAATTCGCCACTAAATTCAAGATAAAATTCTACTATATTAATTTTATGTGTCACTTCTAAATGTAAATGTGATATCCTGATATATTATAGATATATGTGTGAATTTTACTTTTTCAAATATTTTTTATGTTACACGACACACAAAATTATAAATAGAATTCTGTTTCGAATTTAGTCACAAATTTCGATTTTAGTCACAAATATAGATCATCTAAAGTAAAATTAAGGTCGCTAGAATAATGAGTATGTTACATAAATCAATATGTCTTTATATCGTATATTAATTGATTCAACGGTCTTATATTGTGCTCATGTCATTTTGCATATGATTGGCTTTATACGTGGAATAGAAACAAAGACATTATTAGGTAAAATCTTTATTAGGTAAAAAAGAAAGAGAAAAGGAGAAGATATTTCTGACTATTTTTTGGGCTAGTTTAAATTAATTATATGTCAGTAGAGTTCCCCAAATTTGAGATCCACTAATCCTCTGCGCGAATTAATGGTATTTGCGGCAGTCGTGCTTGCACGTAACGAAATATTAATCGCTACGGTAATGTTTCACTCAACTGCGCACCCATTTGCGAGCATTATCGATGTACATAGCATTTGGCGTGATTTTAAAGGATTTTCGTGTCTGCGCCGTGAAAAGGGGGAATTGGCGAGGAGGGTGCAAGATTAGCATTGTTGGATAAAACGCGGCGCCACGGTTGGTTACATTCATAACGTGACTGTGAAATTTTCACTTCGCGTAGGACGTGTCTTCATTTAATGGCCGTTAATATCGATTCATTTATCGGCGTTTCGACACACGAACATCATCATGATATATCGACGATTTACACTAAACCGGTTAATTTTTGTTTAAAACATCTGCGGTGCCGCGTGGCGCAATAAAATATTGTTAATTCTGGTAAAAAGCATCGCATATTTACATTTGTTTACTATAAATCCATTGAAAATTTTACAATACACTGCGTTTGTACTGCGTCAAACGCATCTAGTGCGTATTTAAAAAAAACTTGCCCGCTGGTGCCACTTTAGTTCTCTTCATTTCGCGAATATCCGCTCAATTCGCTTGATACATTCGACAAATCGCGAGAAATATGCTAAAAGCATTGGGTAAAAAATTCGACGATACGAACTGTTCACAAGCTCGCCAGTTCGTCGACAAGGTGCCGAAGTGTACGAGCACGTGTCGACTTGTAGAACGACGAAGGATAAAGATCGATCGAGAGAGCAGGCCTTCGTCTCGAGGGTGAAGGCGAAGGGAAGAAACCGAGGAGAAAGAGCTAGAGAGAGAAACTTGCTGGATTGCCTTATGGAGGCAAGGTGGCGACGACCGGGTGTGGTGGTGAAGGTGGTGGATGTTGAGGTGCCGGAGAACCCGCGTCTTAATAGCGATAGTGGCGTCGATGTGTCGAGGGAACGAGAGTAAGCGGGGGAGAGGTGACGACGACGTCGTCGTTGCTGAACCTTCATAGTCAGCCAGTCTCGGTCACGCCAATATTACTTACCTCCCCGAGAGGGCGATAACTTAATTGATGCACGAGCGACATTAGGACTTGTCGTCAGTATCGTGCCATCATCGCGCGAGACGCGTTCGTCGCGTCGGGCGATAATGCACGTCGGCTGTAATTCATCGACTGATGACCCGCGGGGAATTGCGTGATTACAAAAACAAAGGCTTAAAAACGAAGGGAAGGCTTCGGTGGCGTGAGTTTGTCGGAAGTAAATGATGACAGCGTGACTCTAATCTTTTTTATGATCGATGCTCATACAGAATAGATCATTCCAACAATATATATTGCAGTAATTTTGCAACGTTTTAATAATATTGCAGTAACATTGGAAATGTTGCAGCAATCTTTTGTGCCACAGGATGGTGGTGTCATGGGCGAATTATTAGACATTTTTGAAGTGTCGATTTTGTTGGAAAGGCGAATAACTGCATTCAGTAAAAAAAACCAGTCAGTGAGTGAGTGATTCTTTAATATTTGTTTCTACACTTATTGTTTCTACATTTATTGTTAGATCCAACGAAGAACTAAAGGCAAGGACTAATCATATTAAAAAAATCACTAATCAGCTTCTTCTGATGAATGCAAACAACAATGTTAAAAAGCGGTCAATTTTTACCTTAAAAAAGGTGTAAATAAAAAGATAGTATTTTTTTTTATAGCTTTTGACTTAAAAATATGATATAGGGAACACCTCGATTGAGCACGAACATGGTATTTATTCAAATTTTATACAATATTTTTGCTTAATTTTTGAAGTATTCTTCAAATGCCACGAAATTTTTGATAGCTTTATCATATAT
>Ga0157362_1001365_pt1:5000-10264 | contig 10264 bp, 7 predicted proteins | sample AttlaeALBM3_FD_111480 | JGI IMG/M metagenome (GOLD analysis project Ga0157362, IMG submission 111480) | Fungus gardens microbial communities from leaf cutter ant in Ribeirão Preto, State of São Paulo, Brazil - Atta laevigata ALBM3 | ecosystem: Host-associated > Fungi > Mycelium >... | reverse complement strand
GGAGCCCCCGGGTTGTTAGCTAAGCAACCTATGGCATTGGTCGTTCCTTCCTCTGATTGACCTCCAGTTTCTATAGTTATGCTAACTGCTTAGGAATGAAAAATCGGAGTTGCAGGGTCCCCGTCGATGCGATTGATTATAATCATTATACGTAATCAGTGGATCGAATTTCGGATATTTTTTGAGAGATGATATAAAAAATAGGATAAATTGACGGAAAGATCTGGGAGGACCGACCACCGCTAACGAACTCTTGTCGTGTCGGATTGTTTGGAGCACGTTTCTAGTAGGTACGGTGAACCGGGAGCTCCACTCTTGGAAGAACGGAAAATAACTTTATGCAGAGGTAAAAAAAGAACTCACACCCTAACCTGCATCCTATCTTTTTCTGTCACCTGCGATCAGCTTGAGGGATTCAAAAAGGTACTGTTCTTCGATCGTTGATTGTATCCTTTGTCGATTTACTGAAATGGCTGATTCAGCTCAAGTGATATCCGTCAAGCTCAATGAAAAAATGATTCCTTATGGAAAGTCCTAATATAATAGAATATTTTTTTCCTGGGAAAAGATCTTTTTAAATACAATGATTAGCTACAAAAGGGCTTTTGTTTAGTGAACGTTTCACAGCCAATTACTCCTTTATTTGAATATATATATAATTTTTATATTAAAATTTTCTTTTTTTTTTTTAGGATTCAATCCAGCCGCAGGTTTCCCTACGGCGAAACCAATTCCAAGGGAGGATACCGGAGCACAGTTCGAATCCGGGTTAGAAGCAAATGCGACCTCCTTCGCCCCCCCTATGTGCTGAGAATAAGAGGAGTCAGAAAGTGAAAGTCATTTCAGCTTCTCAACACATTGCTTGTGTGAAGACTGGTGAAGATGGAATGTGAGGAGAACTGAAAGAAGCCTGGAAGGATCCCATTATTCCCTCAGCACCTCAAGGGCTCTCCAGGTAGAGGCATCCTGTTTGCCTCACATGGACACCTTCATATATCGGCCTACTCCGATGCGGATTGGGCTGGATCTCCGGGTGATCGGAGGTCTACTACTGGCTACTGCACTCTTATTGGAGGCAATCTTGTCCCTTAAACAAAAGAATCAGAAGCAAAAGTTGCCAGATCTAGTGCCGAAGCTGAGTATAGGGCTATGGCCCATGTCGACAAGGGTTTAAGGCTTTCAAGTAGAGCCTTCGTATATTCCTTAATAAAAGGTTTTCCAGTTTTCTTTTTCAGTATTCTCCATCTTGAAACTTATTCTAGTTCAATCAGCTAGAGAATTCGTAGTTGATTCACCTATACTGGCTCATGGTTATAAACCTTCACAAACGGTTTATTAAGTCGGATAAAAAACCTAAAACGTGATATACCTGATTTGGAAGACAGAGCCTTAGAATTAGGCTTTCATCTTCAACCATCCTGGTCATCTGGACCCAACACTACTAAGAATCCCTTACGGGAAGCTTTAGGTGTTGATTGGTCCCAGAGAGACCGAAAGTTGACTATCTTCCAGACGTTACCAGTGGATGCAACTGCGGTCTGGACTCTTGTAGGCCACGTCGTTGCGGATGGCTTCCATTTTTAAAAGAAAACCAAGTGCGTCGAAGCCAACGGTCGAATCTTTCTGTGAATTGTGCAATCATTATGTGAGGCCGCCCAGAAGATCTGGTGGGACTCGATGATTACACGTCCGGGTCGGAGCGGAGTGAAGCTTGAGAGTTCTGGTAAGGTTATTTGCCATCGCAAATCCTTTAGCTCAGGTGCTTGTGCGCCCGCTTCATGATTGGCTGATGAGGACTTTGTCTAAGTTGGAGTTTTTTCCAGACAAGACCCCTTAAGCGTCTTAATAAAGGAATAAGAAATGGATTCTCTGACGACCTCAGCAACGGATTCCCTCCCTGCGGAGCTGACAGCCATGGTGCTAAATGTTCTGTTTGGAGAGAATATTGCCTCTACCTGGCTGTATCTGTTAACTGACAACTTCTTTAGGTGTCCTCAAAACCTTATTAAGTTAAAGGTAGCCGTTGGCTAGAGTTGTCCGTTTTCAGAAAGGCCAACCCCCAACCCGGCTAAATGGTTTTACAGTTTTTGGCCTGCATTTACACTAACTCACCGTATGTTAGTGTGTATTGCGGCTGAGAAAGTATATAGAGGGAAAAGGTTTTCAAAAAGCCATTCTCGGTGACGACATTATTATCGCCGACGAAAAGGTTGCAAACGTGTATACGGCCCTCTGATAGGACTGCGACCTAACTATATCGGTCGAAAAGTAGCTAGTCTATTACAAAGGTACTCTTGAGTTCGCTAAGCCATTTATACGCGATGAAGGTAGAACGGATTTCTCTCCAATCTCCCTTCGCATGATCGCTGGTTCACTCAGTAGCAGCTCCCGTATTCGCGAGGGTTTAAAATGAATTTCAGCCAATATGAACAACAAGAACTCGACATTCTCAAGTTCACCAATTGAACAAGTCCGGCATATCGTCGCAAAGTAGTACGCTCAAGTGGACTCCACCTAATGGACGGATACAGAGATAGTATCCAGAAAGATCTTGGGATTATAAAAGTAATCTTGATTCTCAGGATGATTCTCCACCTTTCTATCAGTTGCAACATGAAGAATATGCCTTAGCTTATGGGTAAAATAAAGAAGTGTGCTATACTATTTATTACCGAAGGCTTAGGCTTCTATGGGACCGGCTGAACATGAGGGACCCCTTTCAAAGATAGGGGCACCGATTCTAAAGGCTCTTGTCGGGAATAATTTCATATAAGATAGAATAGCCTTATAGAGTAGAAAGGGGCTCTCTAAGTTTTTGATGAGTTTGAGGCCTGAGTTCGAGAATGTTAGATCCTCAATTCAACAACATCGAGTTCCTCCACCAGACATTGATAGAGCAGTTGCTGATGTGAGATTCGAGGAGACTCGACTTGAGCCCCTTTACTAGGTTGGGTGCTGGGGGTCGATCAACTATTCCTCAGGTGCTTCAAATCAGGTTCTTGCAGCTGAACATGCTTCGGGATATCGACCCTATGGTCAGAATCTTCAATCTGGAAGCTCTGCTGGTGCATCAGGCCAACGAGACATGTCTGCAATCATATGCCACCATTGCAAGAAGGCGGGTCACATGATTGCAGACTCTCACAAGCGGCAGAATGCAAACTCTCGTCGACAGTCAGACATGGCTCATCTTGCTGCTCCCCCAGAGACGCCTACTGAATCGGAGACTTCCCAATCCCCTTACTCCATAGGGCCCCTCTCGCATGATCCTGTACAAGACAGGAGGTAGGAGAGAAGTGAATAGAAACATTTTTTTTTCAAACCGGAAAGAAGATTCACTGAGAGAGCGGGAAGATTAAAAAGAGCAGAACATATTCGATGATAACGAGAGAGAGTACCAAGACTAGCTAGAGGGAATTGTTCGGAGTTTGCAGTTGAAACAATAAGGAACTTAGATGGAGAACAAAGAGTTGAAAGAAGTGAAGAATCACCAGTCAGATTCTTCGATGCACCCGAGTAGCAGCCCCCTATGTTGGTTGCATAAGGGGGGCAAATACCAGTAGTAGAGGAGGAAGAGATATGACAAGACGGATTAAACCTCTGAATCTGCTTCCGCTGTCGTGGGGTAAAACTATTTGTGTCGGGCCTGGCAGTGCTCCTAAGATCATAGAAGGAATTCATTTTCGCCGATCGGCGGTTATGGGTCAATCAAAATGTATCATCTACCGCCCTTTCGTGAAAGGAAAAACCTTCTAAAGCGCACACTTACTTTCTAGTGTGATCAGTCGAAGCGATCTCAGAAGAGACCCTTTTTATTATCCGATTGGCGATTAACCTACGAAGCGCTCCTGCTACGGAAGCTAGAGTTTTCGCCACACACGATGGGTTGGTGTAAGACTCGATATCAAACCTTTCCCTGAGGGCTGAAAAAGAGATGGGCCATACTTTAGCGGCTCGCTTCGTCTCTTCTCCCCAAGCGCTGTGCTCTTTTCAGCTGGATCCGGGTCAATAGGTCAGCACGATGAAAGGGCTAGAATTCTCTGGCTCGGCAGTGTCGTCGTACAATTTCGGCTCTACCTTCCCTTCTATCACGTGCAGGTTCGTTTAGATTGGGCCATAGCTAGGTGGTAGACTGAAGACCAAGCCATTCAACTAGAGGTAAGGTGCGGACTTGTGCTCCTGCTTTGGTAGAGTTTTCATCCAAGAGACTCGATCTTCTTTATGGTTGAAGGGGCCATTTCAAGGCAGAAAAGACCATCGCATCGAGAATTCTAGGTCGGTTCTTGCAAACTTTTGGATCTTTAGCTTACGATCTGCTTGTTCGCCGGGGTACGAATTAATCCGTAAGCGATAGTTTACATTCTTCGGGCAGTTGGAATTCACTCCAATAGTCAATGTCTTCTATTCTTGGCTCCAAGGGTTCCTTACAAGGAGCAGTCTGGCTTTATCGGATTGGAATCGATCTTGTGACGGGCGGTCTTTTAGCCATATACCGACTTGCTTTGCTAGCGATGGCTTTATCATACGGTGTCCTATGAACCAAGTTTTTCCATCGTCAGCTTTTTTAGAGCCATCAATAAAGCTAGCAAAGACATTTGTCATGATCGCGCCACTCGACGAAAGACTTTTTCTGGGGTACGGGGGGGAATCCATAACGGACTCCTCCTCTTTAGTAGGGCGCTGTCTTGGTTTAGGGGGAAGACTTTTGAAGTCCAAGATGAGAAAGTCTTCCAGTTAGAAGAAAGTGTGATCATTGGTCCGATCTTTCCCAAAGACGCTACGCTAGTCTTTGCCTTCCCTTCCCCCTACTTCCCTATCCTCTGCCTCGCTGCGCCCCTTCTCTCTTCTACCTACCTATCAGTCGCCCTTATTAAGGCCCTGCTCTACTCAAACGGATTTCGCTCTTAGTGGATATAGAAGCTTCTGCGATCGGGTAGAAAAAGCTGTAAAAGAAGGAGCTCTTTGTGGAAGATCAACTGAAAGAGGCGACCGTTGATAGCATTGATTGAAAATTTCGTATATAAAGATCTGATTCGTTTTTTCAAGCTATGAATGTAGAAGTGGGATGGAGATCAGGTTGAACTAACACGGGTTAATCTAACAATTCAATATCTATATCAGCCGCTTTCAATAATCCGTTCTTCTGATAGTATCTATACTTCAATCTTTAAGAAGAAAAAAGGCATATGTATGCATGCCAGTCCTTCTGTCCAAGGAAAGCGGGAAAATAGACCTGACCTATATCTGACCAGGTATGAAGAATT
>Ga0157362_1001364_pt1 | contig 10269 bp, 5 predicted proteins | sample AttlaeALBM3_FD_111480 | JGI IMG/M metagenome (GOLD analysis project Ga0157362, IMG submission 111480) | Fungus gardens microbial communities from leaf cutter ant in Ribeirão Preto, State of São Paulo, Brazil - Atta laevigata ALBM3 | ecosystem: Host-associated > Fungi > Mycelium > Unclassified ... | reverse complement strand
AGTCATTTGTAAATCGATTCTCAACGGTTACAAGCGCATCGGTCGGATCCCTCGCGCTGAAAGGATTACAGGGTTGATTATTGACACGAAGGGTTGGTTGATCTTAGCTAGGCCCCTTTCGCGTCTGGTGACACCCTATATGTTTGAACACATTTGTTGATAACCCCTTTTGCAAGATACCCATCATATAGAGTTACAGGGATTTACGAAGTACAAATAGAAGAAGCAGCAAGACTTTGGAGATGTGACTCTTTGAGTCTTATATCGTCGAACGATATTCCAACTGGTATTTCAATATTCGAGACCGATATTTGTGCGTCCACCCTGATGCTTATGTCGTAACGCGAACTATAGAATTAAACTGAGCAGCCCTTCACATGAAAGGAGGGGTGGTTTTTAAAAATTGTAAAATTTATATCGGCCGCGCGTGTCTAGTTTCCGTTGCGGAGGATCTTCCCCGCGGGATATCGGCCATTTTCGGACTTGAAGGGTCGAGTAAACGTTTTAATTTATGCGAAACCATTGCGTCGTAATGCTCGCGTGCATTCGAATAAAGTAACGGAAGAGACAGTCCTTTAACAAAAGGGTTAGAGTTTCGTAAGTGATCTAAAAAAAAGTGATCTCTTAGATCAAACACGATAATGTCTGTATTTCATTAATTTAAATCAATATTAATCACTACTTTTTATTAATATCAATTTTTAATAAAGCAATTTTAGTGAAGTTAATTCATTCAAGTCAATCGCTTAGAATTATTTAATATTACGAATATAACTCTATACATATTTTTTCAGCTTTCGATAAAATCAAATAATATGAAATCACAGAATGTCTTTATATAATTTTTTAATCGATTCTGGAAATGTCAATTGATTTTCGTTGAACTGAACATAATAAAAAATTTTTCGGTAAACCGCTCGATCACAACACGATGGCATGTATTTAGATGTATCTCGATCTCGCTGGCCAAGAAATAAATTCGAAGAAGAATAGAAAAGGAAAAAATCGGCCGAAATCGAGAAGCCAAAGATCCTACGCATGATAGTTGATCTATAAATAGGCTCATACGTGATATAACGCGTGTACGCCTATCGTGAATTCGCAGCTGAGAGCATACGGGTGCCCTAATGGGAGACTCTGTAATACGACGAAATTTCAGAAAAAAATGTATAATAGTGACCTACGAAAAAGAGACAGGTACGGAATTCTATAAATGCTCCCGTATCATGAAAAGATTCGACTTGGCGATAGGAGCAAGATATTTTTCCCTGCCTTTCACTCCGCTCCGCGAGAGCGGGCGCGCTCTTCGAGACCAATTTAAATCAATTTAACTTACCACCCCCTCCTTAAACGAGGCTCAATTGGCACACAATGAGAAGCCGGGAGTCCTTCGGTCAAAGGGAAACCAACATGTGGTACTTAAATCTTAAAACTTCCTACGTCGCTTCACGCTGTCCAAAAAAAAAAACGGACACACGAAAATATTCTAGATGATCATTGAATTCTTTTCTACTAGAGATACGACATCATTCTATGAATTCCAAGAACATCCCCTTTTTCTCTGTCGTTAGAAAATGCTATTAATCTCAACTTTAGTCATTGAAATCGTATTACTATCGCTACCTGACAGATAAGATTCTCGACATAATGTAATGAATGTGGGAGAATAGAAAGAAAGTGAGGGGAGCGCAAATATCATTCGTGTGAACCACAGACCTTCCAATTACGTAATTAAATGAACAAAAATTAACAGAGAAAATCTTTCTATGAATCATTCTAAACATGTTTGATCTATACAAATTTTTTCTATCGATAAATCGTATGATCGCTTTATAAAAACTGAGATGAAAGAGTGTGATGAACCCTTTCCGCCTCCTTGTCGAAGTTAACCCTCTTGCGCACGCGTTTCCTGCCGAAGTGAAAGATGATTGGCCGGTGATTACGAAAACTTTTCGTCGTAGGTCGTACCGAGGCATATGTCGCAATGCCCTAAAGGATACACAGAGGGGTGGTTTTTTTCTTGATCTAAAGGGCGCGTTTTCCGGGGTAACATCGGTTAAACGCGGGGACAATGGATATCAACTTTTTTGAGGGCACGTTACAAAGCCATAATGTTTTCATAGTTTCCGCCGGCGGAAATCGCCGCCGAAAGAAAAAAAATTGAGATGCAAAGTAAACGCGAAAAGTAGTAATCTGACAAATATCAATGAATATTTTGTCCCGATTTAATTTCTCTATGTTTGTCAGCGGATTAATTCTCTGAAGTGCAACAATTGCAAATAAACATGAATTTATGTACGTGTACGTTTATGTCAATAACGTTTTTCTGTCGAACGAGTTCGTAACCCCAACGATTTACAAAGCAGCCGGAGGATTGACTCGTGCTGAATGGATTATGGAGTTCACATCAGATCATAGAGATCTCGGATCCAGAAGGCAGCATCGCTTTGAAAAACCGGAAGCAGCCGGCACGAGTTCGGAGACGTGAGCGGGTTACCGACGTTATATTCTTGTCATCTGGCTTTCAACCAGGTAAGAATCGCTGAAAAGAGTGATCGTCGGAAATGTAAATGAAATTGCATCACCAAACAGACGCAAGTTGCAGGATATATCTATAATAAATATATTTTAAACAAGTAGATATGTGGAAAAAATAGATTGCTCCAAATTATAACAAGAAAGGAAAGGTATGATCCCTCGATATAATGGAAATCAGAGGCCATTAAGTAAGCATTGCACTTAAGGACGCGCGCACGTAGCTGACAGGTGACAGAATATTTAAAAGTTTGGAGAGAGGGGATGTAGTCTCCTCCTACACGTTGCTGGCTGAGGCACGCGACTAGCATTGTATGCAAATGCGAGGCAGATGCGCAGATAAGCCCGAAAATTTGACCTTCTCAAATGTATGATATGCCGCCACTGCTTCGCAATTACTTAGGAGATTAATTACGAAGAAACGAGAAAACAACAAGAAATAATTTTAATTCTCTCAATTGCACAGTTTTAACTTTTTATATAATATTTTGTTAGATATTTTGTAGAACATTTAAATAAACGAAAAAAATTCGTTTAAAAATGTTTAATAAAGAAAAATTTCACGAAGTGATGAAGTGAATTAATGGCTCGTCAGAAAAGGCTCGTAAAAAATTATAATGGGCGCGATCTTTTCCTTTCTTTCACAATAATTCACAATAATTGTCTCGAGAGACAAGAGAAGAGAAAGAGAGAAAGGAAGAGAGAGAGAGAGAGAGAGAGAGAGAGCGGTTGCATCGTGCGATCTCGCGGTGCGTTTATTACGTAGAAACGGCGGGACGCGACGCGACATCGCGAACGGGGAGATAGTGTCATGCACAGGAACGCACTCGCCGGTACACGCGAGCAGTATCTGTGTGCAAGTAACCAGAGTGTACTGTCACGGAAGCGTACAATAGGCCAGTTTCGGGGACAATAGCGGAGGCCGACAATCAAATCAGCTCGCTATCAGCCACCCCAACCCACCAACGTTTATCCTTTGATCCGCTCAGTCGTTCGCTCGCTCACTCACTCGCGCGGGGCAGCAAACACTCCTGATTGCACACCCTCTGTATTTAAACAGCCTCGAACTGTGTCTCTCTCCTCCCGCCATTGTCCCTCTCCCCCCCGCCCGATTCCACGGTTCCTTCCATGTTTAATGGGTCTACAGAGGATGTGGGGGATGAGAGAGGAGAGAAAGGGATAGATAGAGCGAAGAGAGAACGTCATCCGGTGTAAAATGCTATGTTCCTGCGACATTCCAACTTTCAAAAATTGATCTTATTTAAAACGTTGTAATATATCAAAGGCTTGGAAAAACATAAGGGTAGTGTCTGATTTCTTCCAGATGACTTCACACAGCTAAAGATAGTTGTACATTTCACACACTGAGAAAAATTTCTGTTGAAAATAAACGAATCAGAAGATTTTAATCACATCAATTAGAATTCTAGTTTTCTCAACTTTTTTTAATGTACAATTATAATAGATTCAACTAAAAATTCTGATTTGTCCATTTTTAACCAGAATTCCAATTAATATATCAGGTATTTTTTCCAATGTATATAATGTAATTATGAAAAATATGTAAAACATTAAAAAATTATTTTCGATTTTAGGAAATTGCTTCATTTCAAGCAGGATTAAACATGAAATGTGCATTATATATATAATCTAAAAATAAATTTTAGTTATTGAATTGTGCACGAGACGCTTCGGTTTCCATAGCAATGATGAAAATATCAAAGACCAGAAAGAACAACATTTTACAAACAGAAATTAAGGAATTTGATCGAAAATTTCGTTCTACTTAGAGTTACATTTAAGAAACAAAAATTTATTTTTAGATAACCTAAGTCTATAGTTTTAACACCTGTATGCACGTGGTAGGAAGTAACGTCAGAAATATATTTTTACACGCACGTGTCAGACTACACGCATCAAATCGCACGTGCGAGCAAAGCGCGGAAGTTGATCGTCGGACACGATAAACTTCATTTTATAAGAGCGAAAAAATGAATATTATCTATATATATAAATTTAATTCAAAATATTGGAAATACTGTGCAAAGTTACAAAGACCATTGTTTACACTATCTAGCATAAGATAAGAATTTCGAAAGCAACCTGACATGCCTCTGTATCGTCAGGCGATGAATATAGGAATTAGAGGAAGCTGTACAAAACGAACGGCAAAGATCACGAATCACATTCGTGATGTGTATAAAGAGAATAGACAACATTGAAACGATTGTTTCTAGCTTTCGAAAAGTTGAAGCGATATATCCGCGATGTCTGTCCTCTTTCTGGGTTGAGATCGCAACTTCAATTCCGAGGACGCGTTCACCTCGGCAGATATGTTTGCGTCGTGGGTTCGAGTTCGATCGGAGCGTAACGGGCCGTTGTCTTGGATGCGGGTACCTGGGGTTGGGGGAGGCAACGGGATAGGGAAGGTAGGAAATAGGAGGTTCCTGCAAAGGACACTCTATTGCCAGCTGATTACAAACTCAAGCCATCGCATCACACGATTAGTCAATTAATACTCGTTCTTTTATAATGAATGATATTGTATAATTCTGAAGATTAAATATTTTTGTTCGACAGACAATTAAAATATACAGTATTAAAATATTTAACATTTGATCTATCGTCAAATGTTAAATAATTTTAGTGTAATTAACAAATTAAATACAATCTAAAAATAATTATGAACTATAAATAAGCTCGATTAAACTTTGTTACTATTCTATTCCTCGCTTCTGTAATTCCCTCACAAATAATTAATAAATAAAATATAATCTCTAATACTTAATAATTGTTGAATTATAAATAAGTTCGATTTAAGCTTTGTTACTATTCCATTTGACATTTCTGTTACTCTTTCATAAATAATTAAGTTCGTTAAAATAAAACTAACATTGCATAAAAAAGACTCTTTCTCTATTAAATTTTATTAATTTTTTCATAATCTATTTAATATTTGCAAATATATCACTTGCTTGTTTCACAGGTTAGAGGTGTGAAACTTCCAAAACTACTATCATTTTCCGTGCAAATCTCGATGTATCGAAACAGAGCAGCCTTGGACCACGAAGTTCGAGAGAAATCCCGTTGCCACAGGGAGGAACCTCCGGTGATCGATTCCTCCGTGAGTCGAGAGGGGTTGCTATCGTCGATTAGGCACCCTCAAAAGGGAAGCAGTCGGCGATTGGTTAGCCACCGCCACTCCCATAGGCGGTGCCTGCCGACATATGGTGGCAACCACGGTATAACTCGCGTTCTGCCACGCACAACGTGTCTGGAGTCCAGCTAAGTTTCTACCGTGGTGGAGCTGCCTCAGTTCACGCAGCGACGTCGTGCCGCACGCATCGGCACGCACCTGTTCGTTCCGAAGCAAACGTCAAAATTGATCCACAGACGCCTGCGAGAATCTTGACTAAGTCACTTCTTGCTTACAACAATCCAGTTATAAGTAAAAAGGCTTAAAAAACGTCATTATATGCAATATGAATCTACAAGCAATTGTAAATTCATCAACTGTCAAAATGATAAATTATAGAAAAATTGATCATTTTCTATGATATCGTGAGGGTGATCGAAATGTTTGAAGATATAAAAAAACTGTCTTTAAGTGAAGTGCAGTCTCCTCGTGTTCCATCGGTGACCCGAAGTGGCGCGTTTCTGCAGTTGTGATAAATCAACGGAAGATCGCCCACAGTGATCGCGAATCATTTATTGTGGCTGATCAACAAAGCACCGAGATATCAATTACGAAACCGCATCGACTATGGTAGTTTTGTAAGTATCTACGTATCTATTTATCCAATTTATTCAAATGTATAATTTCCCTTAATCGGACCGAAAAAATGGCATAGTTCTAATCTAGTTTAATTGATCCACACGAATCATTTATTTCTTCATTTATATTTTTCATACGGATTATAAGAAGTCGGTTTTATCGATCTATCAATTTTTTCTTACTTTCTTCTCTCGTTTTGAATTAAATTTCAACCCTATGAGACTCGGAACTTCAGCAGATTTGATAAATGCAAAAAATTAGTAACTTTTGCGCTTGTCATCGATTTCTCTTCCTTCAGATAGTGAGAGAAATTCAGCTACTATCTAATCAATGGGCGTTCTGCGGGTTTCCCATTGGTGTGTGGGCGTTATCACGAGGCCTGATTGGACGTTAGGTGTTCTAGAAACCCTTCGTTTACACATGCGCGCCTCATCGAGCCATGCACGACCATTCGTGCGCGCGAGCAGTCACTTCTTCGGTATTTTTAATTTATCAAAAATGCTTTCTGTCGTTATTTCATTTTTACTTTTTCTTTTATTAAATAGCTCATATTCTCAAGAAAAAGTAACAATAAAAAAATCCTTATTTCACAACATACTTACATTCTAAATCATAGAACAATGTAAAGATAAATTAATATTTCTGTTTAAGTATTCTATATAATATATTAACCCTCTACCTGCAATTACATTTTTATTCCGTCTCAATCTAAATCTTTTTGTCCAGCCCAAGTTTTTTTGCTGTTTTAACCAACTGTTTTAACTTTCAAAAAATGTAGAAAAATTCAGGATTACTTTTCAACATGGATCATTTTTCTCTATTACATTATCAAACAATTTTTAACTTGATTTTATTTAATAAAAATTGAAATTTAAGCAAGAATGACAAAACTTAATTTCGCTTGTATAAAAAAAGATTCAAATTGCAAAAAGAAATTAATAATTTCCATTTCTAATTTGACTCCAATACTATGATATAAATTTTTTCCGATTTATATATTAAGAATTACTCAAGGCAAATTCTTTACGATCTTCTCATTCGTTGTATTACTCGAGACAAAAGGACAATCCAGGATTCCAAATTGGAGAGGTGGCAGCCGTCTGGTCGGTTTGTGAAAACCGATTAAGGATATACTACTGCCTCGCCATTGATCACAGCCCAACACCTCGAAGACAGATTAAACGAATGTCCGCGAGTAAGACGATCCCCCTTTATCTCGAATCTCGAGAACGCTCTCTTTCTCTCTTTCTGTTCACCGCTCCAAGAAACCCTTTGAACTCGCGGTACCTTCGTGAGCCCCACCCCCGTCGTGAATCCTTTTGTGTCGTGGTAACCGAATAGAAGCTGACAGTTGATCCGCGATTGTTAATTCAATGATAGTACGTAGAATAGGACAAAATGACATTCAAAATTTTGAATTATTTTTAGAGAAACGTTCTTTCATTATTTTAATATCATCGACGATGTCAAATCAAGTATGAATTAATTATAAGGTATAATTTTATGATCTAAAAAATTGCGATCTCATTGTGATAAATTCGCGCAAAGATTTTTTAATTAAGATTTTCAAGTTAGCTGTTTGTCAATATACCGCGACATTAATTGCATAAGATGACCCACGTGCTTCTTTAAATTTGGCGCATCGAACCAATTGTACTCGCATCCTTCTCTTTCTTATTAGGATATCGGGATTAACGTGATCTACTGAATATGTTCTTGGAGCGTACGGAATCAACAAAAAGTCGAATTTACAAAAATCCAGCCTGACCGGTTTTCTTTCGTTCTATCGCATTTCATTGAGCCTCAACATGTTTTGCTCAATTTTTTGTGCCATCTTCCAACTGCTCCGTCCTCTGCTATTCGAGATTACACGTGGATAGACTGTCTTCGCAAACAAATGGATATTGCAAAGATTAATATCAGCGTAAGCAAAATAACAAGCAAGTGAACATAAACAACTAATAATCGGTTTCATCAATTAGAGTGATCAGTTTAACAATATAAAAAATAATATAAAAAATTGTAAATACTCTCTTTGAATTATTTATTATTTCATAAAATATTTCTTCATTTTTCATTATGTAGTTATGTATAGTTAGTATCAAACAGATCTTTCATCCTGAAAATCGATATAAGAAAATATAGATTTTTTACGCGATTGATTAAGCGATAAATTTTTAATTCAAAAAGATTCAATTTAACATCGTTAAAGAATAACTACGTTCAGCAGAAAAAATAGTTTTGCAACTGTTGTAAAATTCTTTATCATGATTGTCCTTAGTCTCTCATTGGATCTAAATGTATAAACTAATATTATCATATTAAAGAATCTTACAATAGTTGCAAAGCGGTTTTTTTTTCTGAACGCAACCAATGCTTTCTGATCGATTAATTACACGAACTAAATTAATTTATCCAATTGAACAATTTTTTTCTCGGTGAGAGAAAATAATGAACATCACTTGATGTTCATTGAATTATCTCACAGAACATTAAATACAATTCAAGATGATTTGACTCCTGTTAATTAAGTAAAAATTCAAAAAGGCATCGAGTACTTATCGTAAGCTTATTGTTTCAAAAAAAAAAGTAATGTTGTTAATGCAACCTTATGTAATGTAAATTATTAAACTATCAATACATAGATTAATTATACACTTTTTCCGAGAAATAAATTCACAACTGGAAGAATAAAGAAAAAAAATTATTAAAGATAGCTTAGAATTTTATGAATTTAACATCTTTAATTCTTTTTAACTCAGAATAAACTTTTGTTTAAACATTAGTTGTATATAATTATATTATATATAATTATATATAAAATTTTGAATTATTTTACATTTATATTTTGAATTATTCACTGCAATAAATAATTGTTTTTGTACAATCATGAGAAGTATTTTTATTTTATATTAATTTTATTTTAAATGTGAAATAGAATGCAATAAAATACGATAAAAAATTAAATATAGGCAGGTTGTAAATTAATATAAACGAATGGAGCATAAATTATGATATGGGTAATATAACTATCGACGGTGTCTTCATATGGACAATGCAATCGACAACACGAATTAAAAGCGAGGAATTAACTTGTTTAGAAGCGCGAGATTAACTCGCGAGCTAATCTCGCGGAAAGATTCAGACGTTAGCCCTGCTACGAGCAAGAACGGGCATAGATATCGCGGACAGTAACGAACAAGGGTGAAAGGAAAAAGAGGATGGAGAAGAAAATGAGAGAGAAATCAGGAGACAAAAGAGGAAGAACGAAGTGAGTGAGTGAGTGAGTGAGTGAGAGTGTATGAGAGAGAGAGAGAGAGAGAGACAAAGAAGGAAATAGGAAAGGATAGAATGAGAAATTTCTTCTTCCTTTTCACGGTGTGCCCTTCGTGATATTTTAGTGGCCTTGTCGCGCGGCGCGTATCTACCTTAATATCTGAAATTCTGAACGTGCACCCACACCACCGAGAAAGACGCGAGATGTCCCCTTCTCTTTCTCTTTCCCCCTTCGTTTCTTTCTGCATCTTTCTCTCACGACATGACAGTACGCCAGAATGTACGCGTGTGTTCACACGCGTGTGCGTACGTCTTCGGCTTCGGACAATCTCGGCGCAGCATCGTCCGCCGATGTATCATCTTACTCGGTGCTAAAGGCGATGACTTTATCACCGATCCGGGCAATCATTCACCTAAGCTGATTCTTTTCTCTGTTAAAGCTATCCTCTTCCCCTGTCACATCCCCTCCAGTTCAATTCTACTTTTGCCGTTTCTACGAAAAGAGAGAGAGAGAGAGAGAGAGAGAGAGAGAAATGTGGACGTAATGTATAGTACACTTCGCGTGTCTTCTTCTCACTATGCATAAGGAACCATCAAAAAAGAATGGCAGAATTATCACTTGGTACAAAGCAAGAAGAATACTTTCTTCTTTGGAGTCGATATCATCGAAATCACGAGAAATT